>Ga0189275_100040_pt1 | contig 286387 bp, 265 predicted proteins | sample N19A6minimetaG_FD_130329 | JGI IMG/M metagenome (GOLD analysis project Ga0189275, IMG submission 130329) | Marine microbial communities from the Costa Rica Dome - N19 A6 mini metaG | ecosystem: Environmental > Aquatic > Marine > Oceanic > Photic zone | place: Costa Rica: the Eastern Pacific...
GAAAATTTTTGAAATTCCGCACACAGTTTTTCTGATTCATCTGGCTTAAAATTCTAAAAAAAAATCGAAAAATAAACCAGGCTTTTTTCAAACCGCAAACTTGCTCCAGCATTAAAGCTAACGTTTTGGCTATGCGCAGTGTCCCGAAGGGCATTGCGTATAGGTATTGTTGTAGCACGTTTTATTTTTAATGATGTTGTTTTCCATATTTTTTCAAAGCGGTCTGAACATCCAGAATTGGGACTTTAAGCGTTCCGTTTTTTAAGTCTTCTGATTCGTAAATATCAAGATTATGGATGTCGTAACTTTTGTCGTTTAAGTCAAGCATTATAACGTCAAATGTGAATGCAGTTTCAGTATTGGCGATAAACCAATGAACATTATCTTTCTCATCAGAAATGGAAGAGCTTTCTCCAACCATTGCAATTTGGTCAATCGTGGGTTTGATTATCAAGTTTTTTCCATCTTGCTGAATTTTTTCGTAATGTCTTAGGTGCATTTCACCTTCAAGAATTAAATGGGCAGAAGCCATATTGCTGTGTCCGTGTGGTATTATGGCTCTATCTTTCTTCATCCCAAAAATTTTCTTAATAAATACGGTCTTTTCAGGAAGTCCGTCAATTTTGGGGAATTTTACCGGTTTTGTTGAAACACCTAAGTCAGGATATTGAAATCCCTTCATTAGGTTTTTAAAATCAATGAACTTTAATATTTCTTCAAGTTCAATTTTTGAATATAGCTCTTCAATTTTCTGTTGCCATTGAATTGTGGATATTGAATCAGTTTTTAAATCAGAACAGAATTCATTCAGTTGAATAGCCCAATGGTCTGTTAGAGGTTTAATATTTTTTCCTATGGCATTATATGCAAATAGAGAGTCCATTAAAGCAAAACTTGTTACAGTTGCTAAAATTCCTTTCGTAAATTCTCTTCTATCCATTGGTTTCACGTTTTTAATGTGCTACAACGGTCTCGTATAACCGTCAGTTACGGGTTAAAGTACGCAAATTTTTCGGTTTAGCACAGACGTTAGCAATTCCGAGTGGATTCGGACGTAGTCGAATCCGCCGTAATTGCGGTTATACATTGTTGTACACCGTTTTTTATTCACAGTCTTTTATTAAATTCCAATCTACAGATACAGTTTTAGTCTCTGGATTATATTCAAATTCCGTTATTTTATTCTTGCAATTCAAGGTTAAATAATCATTCTCTAATTTGTTAGTGTACCAATAGCCTAATAAGTTTGCGTAGTGTTTTATCGGATAGCAACTTTTCTTTTCTAATTCCGAGAGTTGTTCATATTCGTCAATATCGATACTTTTAAAAGTAGGTAACTCAATTTTACCTAAATCCAACTTTGTAAATTCAAATTCCAGATTACGTATTTCAACTGATAATTCACGGTCTTTTAAAATCAAGTCGGCTTTTGCTATTCGTTCAGGTATTTGCAACTCAAAAAATCCGTCAAAATCCGAATTTATTTTCAAATCCGAATTTTTAAAATATACTTCAACTCCAGGTATTTCTGATTCGTCCAGAAATAGTTGACCAGATATTTGAGCATTTGATATTCCGCTGAATGCTAAAATCAAAATCGATATGTAGAATGTCTTTTTCAAATGGTGTACAACGGTCTTGTATAAGAATAGTGCGGTTTTGTGTGCGAGGATTTTCCGATAGGAAAATCAGACGTAACAAAATTGCACGACTCTTGGATTAAGCACTAAACTACGCATTATTTTTATACATTGTTAGCTGCTGTTTTTAATATGTTAGAATTTTGATAACCAAAAATGTGAAAAGTCCGAAAGTTGTTAAGATTGACAAAAGAGACCTTAAGTTTTGTCGGTTTATCATATCTCCATACTTTTTCACGTCTTTATTCAAATCTAAATCCCATTCCATTCGTTTAGCTGCGTGTCTATAAATTTCCATTTGCCAATATTCCAAAAACATTAAATAAATCAGGTTTGCGATTGGAAGAATAGCCATCCAAAGACTTAATATTGGTTTTTCAGTCGGAAATTTACTCAATCCAAGGAATGCTGCTATGAGCATATTATTAAAATTGAATAGTTTGTCATGAATTCGGTCAAAAGTCGATTGTATTTTTTTAGTCGCATCTTCAGCCTCTCTTTCAAACTTTTTAATTATTCCGTCACCTTCTGCTGTCATTTCATTCGTACTAACACGAGCTTCATTTTTAGCAAGCAGTTCTAAAATCCGTTGTAATATTTTATTTGTTTCTTTTGATTCGCTCATTTTTCAAATTGCAGCTAACGGCTAGTATAAGAATAGTAAGGGATTAAAACGCACTTACTTTCAAGTTTAGCACTTAGCCAAATTTACAATTTTTTCTTTAATTTTCTTTAAACCGTCAAATTGTAAATTTGGCGGACTTTGTTAATATGCACCGACTTTGGGTTTGGCACTTAACCCTTATTATTTTTATACCGTGTTACCTGCTGGCTTTATTATACCCATAATTTTTTTAACTTTTAATTCAGTCATTTATTTTGGCACTCGAATAAATCCTATTATCCTAATTTCTATCTAATTTCGAGTTACTTATTACTTCTTAGTTGAATTATCAATACGTATAAAATTATAGACACCTTTTCCTTCAGCGATTAATTCATCATTTTGGAAGGCTTTCATTTTCGTAACAAGTATTCTATTTCCCAATCTAACAATTTTACCTTCTACAATTATAGATGATGCTTCTGCTCCTTTTAGATAATCTATTCTTAAATCAATTGTTGCTAATTTATCGTCAAAAGATTTGAAATGAGTTCCGCCAGCAATTCCACCAACTGAATCCATTATTGTTGCAATAATTCCTCCGTGCCATCTATTTTTTCTAATGTCTCCAACAACTTCATCTCTAAAAGGGACACTTACTCTTACAAATCCTTTTTCTATGACTAACAATTTTAGTCCTAAAAAATTATGAATTGGAATATTTTTTTCAATTACTTGTTTAATAAATTCTATGTTATTTTCTATCATTTCTTTCGGTTTTAATCTTTGTTTTTTGCTTGCTGGTAACGGTTTTGTATATGATACGTTGCGCGGTTTAGCACGTAATTTAGCAAATAAAAACCGAATAGAAAATCCGCGAGGATTTTCGTAAGTAGGCTCTCACTAGCAATGGATTATATACCTTGTTGGCAATAGTATTTATTTCCACTTTTTTATGTCAGGAATTAATTCCGAAATTATTTTAGTGTCTGAAATAAAAATAACTTTATTTAATTCAGACTTTTTATTTGTTTTATATACTTTAATATTCAAAAATTCATTTTTTGAATCGTAATAAAAATTTAAGGTTTCAGTATTTCCAGATGATGTTAATTTAAATTTCGGATTAAGTTCTTTCGCTAGTTTATGAAATCGGTCATTATTTATTGATTGCTTATTTTCGACTTCAATCATAGTCGCAATATTTTCAAAATTGTAAGTGAATTTAATAGTTTCAGTTTCATTCAGTTTTTTTACTTCAAAATGATTTTCATCTGTTTTGGATTCCGTTATGTTTTTGTTTCCGAATTTTATTTGAACTTCTTCGAAAGTCAAATTAATTTGACAATAACTGATTATTGATGTTAAGAAAAATATTATTGTAATAATTTGTTTCATATTGATTAGGGTCTCCGATATTATTGCCAACGGTAAAGTGTATGAGCAGTAGCGGATTTTATGTTACTACTTTTCAGTTTACAATATACTTTATTTAAACGAAAAAACGGTTCGAGTATGCACTCAAACCGCTATTGCTTATACACAATGTTGTAGGCAGTGATTTTTAAGCCATCTGTAGAAGGTGGGTTTGGAACTACAGTAATTCAGCCCTAAAATATTTGAATGAAGCACCGCTTTCCAATGGAACAATTTGTTTATTTATTAAATCCATTAGTTCTGATGTACGATAGTTCTTAAAGTTTTCTTCATTGTCAAATTCAGAATACATCAAATATATGCCTTCCGTTTCTGTGCTCTTTGACCAATAAGATTGTACGCAGCCTTTCTTTTTTCTCATTTCTGTTATCAACAAGGTAATCAGCCCTTCAAATTTTGTTCTATATTCTTTTTCGATTTTTAAAGTTCCAAAGCCAATTATACTCATATCATTAGGGTTTTGTGGTGGCTATATTTTTTTTGACAAGTCTATCGTTCAACTCCGGAATAGCAAAAAAGGCTGTTAGCCATACCAAAGTCTGAATAAGGGTTGGTATGAGGATTGGCTCCCCTGTGATAAGATGTGTTGCCATAGCGCCTCCAAAATAGGCAATCATCAAAAACAGTCCGACTACTTTTGTTCTTGGTATGACGAATAAGAGAACTATAATAATTTCTAAGACACCGAGAAAAAGTAAGTTTTTAGTTCCCCCCACTGATGCAGCCATTTCTTCTGCTTGAGGAAGCCCACTAAGTTTTAGGATTCCACTACTCAGCAAGATGAGTATTAGGACACCGGATAAAGCCCATTCGACAATTTTTTTAACTTTTTTGTTCATTTTATATTGGTTTTATTGACAAAACTAAATTAAATACTTTACTTTTGAAAGTAGTTACCTTTTTGTATAGTAGTAACAATAATTAAAGTATAATTGATTAACAGTGGTTTATGACTGAAAAAAAAGTAAAAAGAAATACAGAAGTATGTTTGGTACTAAAGGGTTTATCTATTATTAGGGGTAGATGGACGCTTCCAATAATTCACACTTTGATGAGTGGAACAATGAGGTTCAAGGAACTGGAAAGAGCTGTTCAAGGTATTAATACAAGGATGTTGGTTAAAGAATTAAAAGAGTTAGAGTCTCAAAATATTGTTGAGAGAAAAGCATATGCAACAATTCCTCCGAAAGTTGAGTATTCACTTACCAACAAAGGAAATGGCTTAAAAAGGGTTATGGATGAAATTGAAAATTGGTGTCAAAACTATTCGTGAAGTTTTTGGGACATTCGGTGTTTTTCATTGCCTACAACGGTTTTGGCTATGGTTTCGTTGCGTGAAAATCCGCGAGGATTTTCCGCCGTAAACCGAAGATAGCAAATTTGCGAGGACTTTCCGAAAGGAAAGTCAGAAGCAATGAACTATAGCCGTTGTTGTAGGTAGTTTTTTTATTTCCGATAACCATTAATTTTAATAAAATCAGCTTGCTCAAAAAATTCAACGTTCAGCTTTTCCAATTCAGTTTTTAATTCCGAGGTGTTTTTCAGAATAAGTTGCTCTAATTCCAAGAACTCAATAAAATCGCCAGAATTGTCAATCAAAATCGAACTTTTTTCAAGTTCAAAAATATGGTCAGCTTTTTTATATTCCGATGACACAAGAGTTTTTAATTCAAATTCAGATTGATGCTGTTCAATCCATTCAAAAATCCGATACCACTTTTGATTGTTTAATAAACTCCCATTGGTTTTTTCCAATATAAAATTCCGAGTTTCTTTAATTCGAGAGTCTCGTTTTTCTTTACTTCTTAAATGATATAATTCACTTTTTCTGGTCATTGCTTAAATTACCTACAACGGTTTTGTGTAAGCGTCAGTAACGGGAAAGTACCCGATTACTTTCCGCTGACGCACTAAAGATAGCAAAAACGAGTTGAATTTTCGGTAGAAAATTCAGCCGTTATTGCGCTTAAACGTTGTTGGCAGTAGTATTTGTTTTACTAAATGTAAAGTTTGTTTGTCAAATAGAATTGTTTGTTTTACATTTGTATAAATTCAAATCCGTTTATTATGAAACTAAATTTTTTATTTCCGAATAAGTTTAAAAAAATTGGGTGGTTTATTCTCATTCCTTCCGCAATTATTGGTTTAATAACTCTTATCTATGAATATGAGCCAAGTTTTTTAGATTTTAATGTTCCTGCAATTTTTGTAGGTGAAATACTTTCTGATGGTAAAAAAACTTTCAGAATGGTTAATAATAATGTATTAAATGAAATTCTAGGTGTTTTGATTATTATCAGTTCATTATTAGTTGCTTTTTCAGAAGAAAAATCGGAAGATGAGTATATTTCTAAAATTAGATTAGAGTCTTTGGTTTGGGCTGTTTATTTCAATTTTGCCATTCTTTTATTATCATTTTTGTTCGTTTATGGTTTGTATTTTTTATGGGTTATGATATTTAATATGTTCACAGTCTTGCTGTTTTTCATAGTTAGATTTAATTGGCAAATTTCCAAACTAAAAAAATCAGCTTATTATGAAGAATAGTATTAAGGTCGAAAGAGCAAAAAAGAATATTACGCAAGCTGAATTAGCAAAATTGGCTAAAGTCAGTAGGCAAACAATAAATGCAATGGAATTAGGGAAATATGTTCCTTCAACAGTTTTAGCTTTGAGATTAGCTAAAATTTTTGAAATCGAAGTAAGCAAAATCTTCACTTTAGAAGACTCTGATTGGGATTAGTTCATATTACTGCCAACAATTGAATATACGTATTACGTATATATCTTTTATATGCCTAAGATAGCAAATCTTTTATCTTTCCAAAGGATTTATTAGCAACGTGAGTATAAATTTCAGTTGTCTTGGTAGAATTATGTCCCAATAATAGTTGAATATGCCTTAAATCGGTACCTTCTTCTAACAGGTGAGTAGCAAAACTATGTCTTAGCATATGAGGTGTAACTTTTTGTTTCATATTCGCTCTAATTGCCGCCCTTTTTACGATTTTTAATACACTTGACGCACTATACTTACCACCCTTTGGACTTTCGAAAAGGTATTTTTCGGGTCTGTATTCTCTATAATAAGCCCGCAAGTCGGATAAAAGACTTGGGCTTAGTACTGTTATTCTGTCCTTGTTGCCTTTTGCGCCTCTTATGTTTATTACCATTCGCTTACTGTCAATATCCGTAGTGCGTAGCTCCAATAGTTCACTGCGTCTTAGGCCTGAAGAATACAAGAGGCCTACAATGCACCTATGCTTTAAATTACCGGCACAGTCGATCATTCTCAAGATATCTGTTCTAGATAGGATTTTGGGCAACGTCTTTTTCTTTCTTGGCCGCTCTATTGAATAAAAGCGGTTTGGCATACCAAGGACAGTTTCATAATAGAACTTTATACTGTTTATCACTAGGTTTACATGCGAATCTGATAGACCTTCTTTTATCAAGGACTGAAGGTATTTTCGTATATCCACCTCGTTTATTTCGTTAAGCTCCTTATGCTTGAAATGGTTAATGAAAGACTCAAAACTTGACACATAGTTTTTAACGGTATTTGCGGAATATCTTTTCAGTTCAAGTTTAAGAAGGTAAGACTCGGGGCATGCTCTGTAACCGTTCTCAAGTTTCCTGTTTCTATATTTGTCAAGCTTTAGGATAGGGTTCTTCTCGTTAATAATCTTTTCTTGAAAAAAATAGTTGCCGTTCACCCAGGCCACTCCGTGAAACGTTTTGAATATAAGATCCAAGTTGGACTTCAGGTTGGGGAGGTAGTACATGGCGAATTCAGCGCTCCAAGAAATGTTCGGTATACCTTCAATAAGTGCTTGTAACACTTTATCGGAATTGAATTGGATGCCGATACATTTTTTATGGTCTATCAAAAGATGTTTCAAGGTGACGTTTTTACGTAATTCCATTTTTTTTGATCAAATTAGGTAAGCATAAAAATATAAGCCGTATTTTATTCGAATAACTTGCGTATAGAATACGCTTAGGTTCAAGAAATGAATAGATTACAAGAAAATTGTCTCAACTGTGGCAATAAGCTAAAGGGCAGGGTCGACAAAAAATACTGCGATCCGAGGTGCAAAAGTGCCCATCAGTACAAGGTAGAAAGGGAACGCCCAGAACGGTTCTACAATAAGGTAGATAATCAATTACGATTGAATCGAAGGATCTTAAAAGAGTATAACAAGGCAGGCAAAGCGGTGGTTAGGCAATCGATCCTAGTAGCGGAGGGATTTGACCCAAAGTTCTTTACCCATTATTGGAAGAACCAAAAGGGTGATGTTTATCTGTTCGTCTATGAATACGGTTTTTTGAGAAAGAAGGAAAACGGAAACGATAAATTCGTCCTAATCAAATGGCAAGTTTATATGGGAAAATAATATAACAATTATATTCAGTTCTTATAAATGATATTGCCCGTTTCTATATCAAAGAATGGTTTTCTGCCGAATGGATCGTTTGGTACGTTGTTCACAGGAAAGTACCGTTGCCCTTTCATCAGTGATGAGAGTTTACTAATGTCTTCTTTGGTGGCATTTCTTTTATGCTCAGGGGTCAATAGGTGTTTTGCAAAGTCTACGGCTGCGGTACCAATGGCTGCATTTCCTATGCCTGCAGCTGTAAGTTTGTCGCTTTGAGGAATTATCTCCACCTCGGATCTTTCTTGCTCTTTTTTAACCGTTAGAAGCTCTTTTTTCTTTTGGTTGATCTGCCAATTTCTGCTTCTACAGGAATTACTGCAAAATTGTTGTACTCCCCGTCGTCTAGGAACATATTCTTTGCCGCAGTAGTTGCATAATTCAGTGTTTTTCATAAATAATCGTAAATTAAACGTTTAATTTACGCTAAAATAAAATATTCTTTTGGATACCAAAGTAAGCCTGCAACAATTTTTTTTCGGCATCTTTAGGGTCAACGAGTGGTTTTTTCGGTACAGTTCTAGAATTAGGCAACCCAGTTTTCGAATCTAAAGTGGCAACATTCGATTGAGACGGTCTTATGAAATCAGAAATATTTTCTTTTGAAAAACTTCTCGTAAGGTCAGGAAAGAGATCATCGGCAATTCTTTTTGCACCAATGCTAACTTTGGGAGTAGGTTTCTCAAGACCATAAAAGGTATTGGCAAGCATTTTTTGATGTACGGTGTAATGTTCAAGCTGATTTTTAAAAACTATTTTTAATTTATTCTTGATTCCAAATAAGCCCTCAAAATTATCGTGCATCCATTGGCTAAAATACACTAGAACTTCAAGAAATTTGGAATATTTTTTCAATAGAAACTTCAATTCACCATCTGTTACCGTTTCTTTTTTTTCAACAAGGCTAAACATATTCTTTTCAAGGTTTACGGACAAGCGCATAGAACCCGTCAATTTGGATCCGTTTTCAAAGTATATTGGCCCTTTATACTCGTCAAATACGAAAACCTTGTTAAATAAATTGCACTTCTTCAGCTCCTCAAACTCATCAATAAAATCAGATGGTATCTCTTTTTCAGGAATATAAAACACCATTCCTGTGATTACATTTGGGATTAGGCCAATATAGAAGTCATATAATTTGGTCTTGTTCATTTTTTCCTTTTTAGCATGTCAGAGTAGTCCTTGGGTAGCTCAGCATCAATATCCCTTAAGTATTTTTCGAGCGCCATCATAGTACCGTGCCCCGTAATCTGCATCAGTTTACTTTTGGCTTCATGTGGGGAGTGTTGCTTCACAAATTCCCTGTAGAGCTTTGTTACAAAAGTGTGCCTGAAACTGTATAGTCCATAATCCGTTCCAAGTTTAAAATGGTCTTTCACGACTTTTTTAAACCTTTTAGTAAAATGGTCACGTCTACTTTTTTCTTTTGCTTCCCATTTAGCACCAAATTTGTTCGGAGTAAAAAACAAAGTATTTGGTTTCAATTTAGAAAGGTCGGGAAGGTCGTCTAATAATATTTGCGGTAGCATTTTGGTTTTCAAAGGACTATTCTTGGCCTTAAAAAGAATGGTTTTGTCCTTAATGTTTATATCTTTTACTTTTAGCCTACAGACTTCTATAGGCCTCATAAAGGCATAGGCGTAAAATTTTATAAATAAGAGGAGGATTGGGTCATTTTCCTCGAGATAGCTAAAAATTTTGTTTTCAGTATCGCTCGAATAGGTTTTATGGCGCTCTGGTTTACTATTTAGTTTTTTTATTTTTTTGAGGTAATTTTCCTTAATGACATCATTATCTTCCAATACCTGAACAACACTGCTTAAATCGGTTCTGTAATTATTTCTGTTACGGGCGGAAGATTTTGTCAATACACTGTTCAAGTAATTTTGAAAAAGCGACTTATTTAATTTGTCGACCCTTTTAATTTCAGGATGTTCTCTCTCAAGCCATTCTAGAAACGATCTCACTTTATTTGCATAATCTTGAAGTGTACGCTCGCTTACGGCTTTTTCCTTGAGTTTTAGGCCAAATTTAAAAGCTTCATCGATGGGCATTTTATCTTCAATATTGTCGCTATTCGAATCCGCAGCTATTTGGGTTGTAGATGTTGGGGTAGAGGATGTTTTCTTCTTTTTGTTAAGTTTTTGAAACAGTTCAGTATTGTCCTTATAAGGGTTGTAACCTTGTTTCAGGAGTTTCAGCAATGCTTTTCTGTAAGTAGTGAGTACCTCAAGGCGCTCCTCTTTGGTTTTATATTTGTTCGCTCCTCCGTAAAAAGGTGTGAGACGCTTAAGTTTTCCAGTTTCTGGATTCCTGAAGGAAAAGTAGACGTACCAGCGTTTATTCAAATTGCCCTTGGCAGTGTAAATTTTTGGTTTTGAAAAAAGACGCTTTTCTGACAAATCGTATGCACTATCGTATTCACTTTCGTATGCAAAAGTAAGAATTTCTTTGTATGAAAACATAAAAAAACGGTTTAGAGAAAATCTAAACCGTTTAAATTCTGAATTTTATGTTTTGTAGCGAGATCGAGATTTGAACTCGAGACCTCCGGGTTATGAATCCGACGCTCTAACCAACTGAGCTACCTCGCCATTTTTGCGGTTGCAAATATAAAAACAAAATCTAGTACCACAAACAATACATTCTAAAAAAATATTTTTTCACTAAAGTTTTGAATTGTATCATAATTGCATATATTGAGCAAATAATTAAATGCTTCTATGGACGATAAAGAAAAATATGAAATGGAGTTTGTAATTCAAGCATCTCCTGCTTTAATATACCAATATATATCTACTCCTTCTGGACTTTCTGAGTGGTTTGCAGACAATGTAAACTCTCGTGGAGAGCTATTTACATTCATTTGGGATGGCTCTGAAGAACAAGCCAAGTTATTGACAAAAAAGAGTGGTGAGCGTGTAAAATTTCGTTGGCTGAGTGATGAGGAAGATGGCGCAAGCTATTATTTTGAAATAAGAATCCAAGTAGACGAAATTACCAAAGATGTCTCTCTTATGATTACTGATTATGCGGAAGAAGACGAAATTGATGAAGGTAAAATGCTTTGGGATAATCAGATTTCAAGTCTAAAACAAGTTTTAGGCTCAAGGTAACCCGTAACTAACTCAACTATTATATCTTTGTCTCGGTTTAATTAAAAACTAAATCGAGACTTTTTTTATGATAAATTTTAACGGAAACCTCAAAGATTCTAAGCACACTTTCTTTACTTCAGAAAATAGAGGTTATAAGTATGGCGATGCACTTTTTGAAACTCTAAAAGTGGTTAATGGAAAAATCTTTTTTTGGGAAGATCATTATTTTAGACTTATGGCATCTATGCGTATTATGCGAATGGATATTCCGATGAATTTTACTATGGAATTTTTAGAAGCTGAAATCCTAAAAACAATTGAAGCAAACGATCTATTAAATACGTCTGCAAGAGTACGGCTAAATGTCGATAGAGGTGATGGAGGAAAGTACTTACCAGATGAAACTTCTAAAGTAGCATTCAATGTCATAGCAGAAACTTTTGACGAACCATTTTATTCAGTTAAAGAAGGTGAAACTTATGAAGTTGATTTGTACAAAGATTTTTTTATAGCGCCTGGTTTGCTTTCGGGTTTAAAGAATAACAATAAAGCTATTCAGGTAATGGGTAGTATTTATGCTAAAGAGAATGATTTACAAAATTGTTTAGTTCTTAATACTAACAAATCTGTAATAGAAGCTTTAAACGGAAATTTGTTTTTAGTAAAAGGGGATAAAATTAAAACTCCACCACTTGAAGATGGATGTTTAAAAGGTGTAATGCGCAAACAAGTTTTAGAGATTTTGTCTAAAGATGTTAATCTATATACTGAAGAAGCTTCGATAAGTCCGTTTGAACTCCAAAAAGCAGATGAGTTGTTCATTACTAATGTTATTAAAGGTATAGTTCCAATCACAAAATACCGTAAAAAGACTTATGGCAACGATTTTGCAAAAAAACTTATTAATAAATTGAATACAAAAATAAGATTGGGTGCTTAATTATAGCTTGGATTTTCTGGTGCATTAGACCATATTTTGTACTCTCCACCAAGTTCTAACATTTTTTCACGCCAAAATGAATTGCAAGATTTAGAGATAATCTCATTGCTATAAATATTTTCGGAAACTAACCAGGCGTTAGATTCTAATTCATTATCTAACTGCTGTTCTGCCCAACCAGAATAACCTAAAAAGAACCGAATATCATCTTTAGTTATTTTGTTGTTATTGATTAGGTCTAAGACTACGTTAAAATCACCTCCCCAAAAAATACCATTAGATATTTCTATACTATCAGGAATTAATTCTGGTGATTTATGAATAAAATATAAGTTGTCTTGTTCAACAGGACCTCCATTATAAACAGTAAAGTCTGAGTCCGTACCTTCAATGAGGTCTTTTAAGTTATACTCTAAAGGTTTGTTTAATATAAACCCAACAGAACCGAGAGCATTGTGATCGGCTAATAAAATCACTGCTCGGTTAAAAGAAATATCACCGATTATGGATGGTTCTGCAATTAGTAAACTGCCTTTTTCGGGTTTATTCATGTTTTAAATACTCTAAGACTTAACTAAAGCTAAAATATTTTTATCACTTAAACAACTTAAAGGTATTAAAATTGAGGTAAAAAAAAGCCTGCTCATTGAGCAGGCTTAATATTTTAAGAAAAAAATGTCTTAGTTTACAGCGTTGCTTAAGTCAGAACCTGCCTTAAACTTCACTACATTTTTAGCTTTAATCTTGATAGTTTTACCAGTTTGAGGGTTTCTTCCGTCTCTAGCAGCTCTTCTAGAAACTGACCAAGATCCAAATCCTACTAAAGAAACTCTGTTTCCTTTTTGTAAAGCTCCTTCAATATCAATTAATAAAGAATCTAATGCTTTTTTTGCAGCTGCTTTAGTAATTCCAGCATTCTCTGCCATACCATTGATTAAATCTGTTTTGTTCATAAATTTTAAATTTAAATTGTTAAATATTCAGTTTTTAAAAAAATGATTTTTAAAAATCCGTACACAAATTTATCAGTAATATTAAGCCACGCAAGTAATAGCAAGGGAAATCGGCGATTTTGTTAATAAATCATGCTATTTGTTAATAAAGCACCGCTTTTTATCGGATTTTCATTATCTTCAATGATAACAGGGCTTTACAGAAGTTTAGCGTTTTTAGAAAATTCAAAACCGTTTAAAAGCGATTTTACATTCATTTTTCGCTTTCCAGGTAACTGCATTTCTTTCACTTTTATGTAACCTCCTTGGCATGAAACTTTTAGTTCAGTCTTATCTGAAAAAATAAATCCTGCTTCAAAATTATGGGTTGCATGTTCTTTTTCTACACCATAGAGTTTAATGGATAATAGATCTCCTTCATTATTATCTAGATAACACCAAGCTGTTGGAAAAGGATTAAGCCCTCTTACTTTATTATATATGATATCTAAATCTTCCGTCCAGTCTATTTTACAATTATCGCGATTAAGTTTGTAAGCTGTTTTTAAATCTTCTGATTTAGGCTGAATGGTTGTAGTTACATCTCCTTCTTCAATGAGTTTTACTGTTTTCACTACAAGTTTACTTCCTATAGCCATTAGCTCATCGTGTAATTCGCCTACAGTAGTATTTTCATTAATTTCGGTTTCTTCACTTAGTATTATGGCTCCTGTATCAATTTTTTCATCTATAAAAAACGTTGTAACTCCAGTTTTCTTTTCTCCATTTATTATAGCCCAATGTATTGGTGCAGCCCCTCTATACTGTGGTAAAAGGGAGGCATGTAAATTAAATGTGCCAAACTCGGGCATTTTCCAAACAACTTCTGGTAACATTCTAAATGCTACAATAATTTGTAGGTTAGCATTGAGTTCTTTTAATTCTTCAATAAAAGTATCTGACTTGAGATTAGTAGGTTGAAGGATATTCAGATTATGCTCTAATGCAAATTCTTTTACTGCAGATGCCTTTAATTTCTGACCACGACCCGCCTTACGATCTGGAGCAGTAATTACTCCAACAACATTATAATTATTATCTAATAATGCTTTTAAGGTTGCAACAGCAAAATCTGGTGTGCCCATAAAAACAATCCGTAAATCGCGTTTTTGTGTCATAGTATTTTGTAGGTGTTTGAATCTGTAATTTTAATTTTTTTAGTTTCAATAAGTAGTTTAAGGGATTCTATTAATTCGCTCTCAGTACAATTAATTGCAAGTAATAATTGACGCGAAGATAAATCTTCCTGTTCTAAGACCTTTAGTATTTGTTCTCTAAGGCTTGAAGAATTGTTTTTAGTTTTTGTTTTACTTTGTACGCAAACCGAACATATACCACAATTATCTTTAGATTTTTCACCAAAGTACTTTAATAACTGTTGGTTTTTACAAATTCTATCGTTGTTTACGTAATTGATGACAGCTTCAACTTGTTGATGCTTTAATTGATGTTGTTGCTGTATGGTTTTAATTATAGGATTTATAGTGATTTCATCTTCTCTTGGCTTTAAAAAAGTGATTTCAGAATCTGTATTTGCCATTTCAAGGCTTATAATTTCATCTTTTTCTAATAGTTGTAATTGTTGAATCACCTTTTTTTCAGGTAAGTCAGTTTTATCAATAACCAAGTTGAGATTCACTTTGGTGTCGTAATCAAAGATACCTCCATAGGTTCTTAGCAGTACTTTAACTAGTGTGTTTAATTCTAAATGACGCTCTAAATACTGAAATAATGTATTGTTAGTAATTAAAAATTGAATTTTAGTTCTAAAGTTAAAATGCTGCGTTAGGGCTATAATTGAGTTACGATCTAAAGCTGTAAGCGTATTATATGTAATACTTGGATTGAGTTTGTAGGTAGCACAAAATGTTTTAAAATCGAATTGATAGGTACTGTTTTCACCTTCTCCGTAAGCAATTTGAAAATAGTTGCATAGCTTTTTGTATATGTTTTTTACATAGTCCGAAGACGGTAAAGTACTTAAAAATTGATTTTTTAAATGCTCCTCATCAATGTTCTGTTTTAATATTATGGCATTTGCTGATTTTCCGTCTCTTCCTGCTCTTCCTGCTTCTTGATAATAACTTTCTAAACTTTCGGGTAAATTAAAATGTATAACGTTTTTTACGTTAGGCTTATCAATTCCCATACCAAAAGCTGTAGTTGCTACCATGATAAGCTTCTGCTCACTAAGCCATAGTTGAAGTCGTTCGTTTTTTTCTTTATTAGTAATGCCACCATGATAAAAGGTTGTTGAAAAGCCTTGTGCTTCCAAATAATTGCTAATATCTTTTGTGGCTCTTCGGTTTCTAACATAGATGATAGAGCTTCCTTGATTTTTATTTAAAGTATGTTTTATTTGAAATAATTTATCTTCAGTTTGAACTACCTGATAAGCAATATTACTTCTCGTAAAAGAGGCTTTAAAGATTTTTGGAGCAACAAAATCTAAATTGGTAACAATATCGTCTATAATACTGTATTTTGCCGATGCGGTTAATGCTATACAATTCACCTGTGGGTGAAGCTGCCTTAGAATTGAAATGTTCTTATAAGCTGGTCTAAAATCGTTTCCCCATTGACTAATACAATGTGCTTCGTCTACCGCTATTAAATTTACTTGCATAAGTTGCAAGCGCTCTTGAACTAAAGGTTGCTGCAAGCGTTCAGGAGAAAGATATAAGAATTTATAATTGCCGTAGATACAGTTGTCTAGCTGAGTGTCTAAATCTTTGTAAGACATGCCAGATGTTAATGCAATGGCTTTAATGCCTTTTTGTTTTAGCGTATTAACCTGATCTTTCATTAAGGCAATAAGTGGAGAAACAACAATACAAATACCTTCTTTCATCAGTGCCGGAACTTGAAAACAAATTGATTTTCCACCGCCAGTTGGTAGCAAAGCAAAGGTATCTTCATTTGCTAATACAGAATTGATAATCTCTTCCTGTAATGGTCTAAAAGAAGTATAATTCCAGTGTCGCTCTAAAACTTCAATAGGATGCATTACTACAAATTTAAGACCTCTAAAATAAAATCGGTCCTTTTTTCTATAGTTTCAAAAGGCACATCGATTAATTGATAGCCAAATTTCATATAAGTTTTTAAAAGATGATGATGTATTTCTATAGCTTGTTCAAAATTTTCATAGCGCTCGCTATCACTAGTAAAAATTTCTTGCCAAGGCGCTAACACAAAAACATAATCATAACTGTTGTTTTGTGAGGCATCACTAAAATATTGTGGGTATTTGTCACCTATGTAATCCATATAAGCCAAAATGTCTGGTATTCCTCTGTCTAAAAAAACAGCGCTTATGGTTTCTTTAGAAGCATCATTATATTGCTTTAATCGTCCCTCTAAAAGCTTCTCACTAAAAAGAAGAGGCTCAGTTAAAAATAACTGTTCTATACCATCTTTTCGGGCTTGTAGCGTAACTTCTCTTGATATTTCATCATAACATAAAAACCCACGACTTTTTAAGTTATTGATAATTGATGATTTTCCGGTACCAGGACCTCCAGTAATAACGATTTTCTTAGGACTCAAATTGGCAGTATTTTTGCAGTAAAATTCGTGATAAAATATTAAAACCAAAAATGTAAAGTAAGATGTATCTTTGCATTAATAAAAATTGATAATGGATCAGAATAAAAAATCGGAAGAGTTTTACAAAAAGCTAAAATTGCAATTACAAGATACAGCCCTTTGGCCAACAGAATATTTATATAAGTTTATAGTTACCTCTGAAGCTTCAAAAATAGAGGAAGTAAAGGCATTATTTAATCATTTAGGAGCAGTAATAAACACTAGACCATCTAAAAATGGAAAATATACAAGTGTTTCGGTTAATGTTAGAATGAAAAATCCTGATGCAGTTATTGCAAAATATAAAGAAGTAGGTGAAAAAGTTGAAGGTGTAATTTCTCTTTAAATTTTCCAAGAACCTAGCTATTTTTTTGTACTTTGCGACAAAACCTAAAAACTTCGGGTTTATATAATTTACTACACATTTTACATTTTGATAGATAATTTAGAATACAACACAGAGCGCGAACATTTGATAATTCCAGAGTATGGACGTCATTTACAAAAAATGATAACTCATGCTAAGACTCGCGAGACTAAAGAAGAAAGAAACAAGTTAGCCAAAGCTATTATTTCTGTAATGGGAAATCTGCAACCTCACTTAAGAGATGTGCCAGATTTTCAGCATAAATTATGGGATCAGTTATTTATTATGGCAGATTTTGAATTGGATGCAGATTCTCCTTATCCAAAGCCATCCCGTGAAGAGCTAAGTGCAGGTCCAGATCCTCTAAAATACCCTCAGAACCATCCAAAATATCGCTTTTATGGAAATAACATAAAAACAATGATAGATGTTGCATGTACTTGGGAAGAAGGTGATATGAAAGAAGCATTGATTTACACCATTGCAAATCATATGAAAAAATGTTACCTCAATTGGAATAAAGACAGCGTAGAGGATAATGTTATTTTCGATCATTTGTTTGAATTATCTAATGGTAAAATTAACCTGAAGAATAGCGAAGAGGATCTTAGTGATTCTTCTAGTTTAATGCGTACTAAATCTAAGTATGGCAATAAGAACAATTCTAAAAAGTCCAAAAAGAAATATTCTAACAACCGTAAACGTTACTAATAACGAATGAGTACATTTAAAATAGAAGGCGGACATCAACTTAAAGGATCCATAAAACCTCAAGGAGCTAAAAATGAAGCCTTGCAAATACTTTGTGCGGTTTTGTTGACTTCAGAGACTGTTACCATTAATAATATTCCAGATATTATTGATGTCAATAAACTTATAGCTTTGTTGAAGAAACTAGGTGTAAAAGTTGAAAAGTTAGGTAAAGGATCTTACAGTTTTAAGGCTGACGAAGTAAATTTAAAGTACCTAGAATCTGCAGAATTTAAAGAAGATGGAAGAGGGTTGCGTGGCTCTATAATGATTGTTGGTCCATTATTAGGACGTTTTGGTAAAGGATATATCCCGAAACCAGGTGGTGATAAAATTGGTCGTAGACGTTTAGATACGCACTTTGAAGGTTTTATAAATCTTGGCGCGAAATTCAGATACAATAGAGAAGACTATTTTTATGGTGTAGAAGCAGATGAGCTTAAAGGTACATACATGCTTTTAGACGAAGCCTCTGTAACAGGTACGGCAAACATTGTTATGGCTGCCGTTTTAGCTAAAGGTAGAACAACAATTTACAATGCGGCTTGTGAACCTTATTTACAGCAGTTGTGTAAAATGCTAAATAGAATGGGTGCCAAAATCTCGGGTATTGGTTCTAATATGCTCATTATAGATGGTGTAGAAAGCCTAGGTGGTACCGAACACAAAATGCTACCAGATATGATTGAAATTGGTAGTTGGATTGGTTTAGCTGCTATGACCAAAAGTGAGTTGACCATAGAAGATGTAAGTTGGGACGATTTAGGGCAAATACCATCAGTATTTAGAAAATTAGGAATTACGGTAGAACAACAAGGTGATAACATTCATATTCCTGCACATACAGATGGGTACCAAATTCAGAACTATATAGATGGCTCTATTCTAACAATAGCAGATGCACCTTGGCCAGGATTTACTCCAGATTTGCTAAGTATTGTTTTAGTAATAGCAACGCAGGCTAGAGGTGAAGTACTAGTTCATCAAAAGATGTTTGAAAGTCGTTTGTTTTTCGTGGATAAGTTGATTGATATGGGAGCAAAAATTATACTTTGTGATCCGCATAGAGCAACCGTAATCGGACATGACTTTAAATCTACACTAAAAGCAACAACAATGACATCGCCTGATATTAGAGCTGGTATTTCATTGTTAATTGCTGCATTATCTGCAAAAGGAACATCTACAATTCATAACATAGAACAGATAGATCGTGGTTACGAGGATATAGATGAACGTCTTAGAGCCATTGGAGCTAGGATAGAGCGCGTTCCTGGTAATTAGAAATTATTCGATAAAAGAATCAAAAGCTTCAAATAATTTAATTTGAAGCTTTTTTTATTAAAACTAAACCCTGAAGATTATTCAGGGTTTAAAAATTGTTTATTGAAATGGTTATTTCTGTTAAGACATAAAGTCTTAATATTTGTAACGTTAAGATTTTCAGTTTATTGTGTTGGGATATAAATTAATTTAGTGCAGTCTTGTATGTTGCTAAACAACGCTCTCTAGCTTTTTTATGATCTACCATAGGTTTAGGATACGTGAGTTCTTGATATTCTGGAACCCACTTTTTTATGTACAGATGGTCTTTGTCAAACTTCTGAATTTGAGTCGTTGGGTTAAAAATTCTGAAATAAGGCGCAGCATCTACACCAGAACCAGCAACCCATTGCCAATTACCAACATTGCTTGCCATTTCGTAATCGTGTAATTTTTCTGCAAAATACGCTTCTCCCCAACGCCAATCTATAAGTAAGTGTTTGCACAAAAAGCTACCAACCAGCATGCGTACTCTATTGTGCATAAAACCTGTTTCGTTTAATTCTCGCATTCCAGCATCAACTAGAGGGTAACCGGTTTTTCCTTCACACCACGTTTTGAATTCCTTTTCATTATTTCTCCATTCAATTCTGTCATATTTAGCTTTAAAAGCCTTATCTACAGTATGTGGAAAATGCCATAGGATTTGCATGAAGAACTCACGCCAAATCAGTTCTTGCCAAAAGACTTCATTTTTTTCGGCTATGGCTTTTTTTACCATCTTACGAACACTTACTGTTCCAAAACGAAGGTGAGGTCCTAAACGAGATGTACCGTCTTTAGCTGGGAAATTTCGAGTGTCTTCGTAGTCTTGAATCAGCGTTGGTGTAACATCATAATCCGCTATCTCTTGTTTTGACTTTGTAAAACCGATATCAGATAAACTTAGATTAGGTAAGCGTGTATGCTCTATTAAATTGTTTAGATATTCATTGGTATAAAAAATTTCTAAATCAATGGTTTTGAATTTCTCCTTCCAAGTTTTCATATAAGGAGTGTAAACGACATAAGGATCACCATCATTCTTCACTACTTCGTCCTTTTCAAAAATCACTTGATCTTTGAACGTTTTAAATTCAATGTTTTGTGTTTTTAAAAAGGATTGAATTTCTTCGTCGCGTTCCTTGGCATAAGGTTCATAATCATGATTGGTGTAAACAGTACTAATCTTAAAGTCTTTAGTGAGTTGTTTGTAGATTTCAATCGGTTTACCATGATATATGGCAATGCTGCTGCTATGTTCATCTTGCAAGGTTTGTCGCATGTTTTGCAAGGTTTCGTGTATAAAAGTAACACGAGCGTCATCTTCAGGTAATTTGTCTAATATTTCAGAATCGAAAATAAAAATTGGTAAAACAGAATGTTCACCTTTTAAGGCTTCATAAAACCCTACATTATCATCTAGTCTAAGGTCTCTACGAAACCAAAATACATTTACAGTCTTGCTCATATTAATATTTTCCGAAAAGCGCTTCAAGCTTTGTTGTTCTGTAATTAAAAATTTCTTCAAGTTTTGGCTTTACCAAAATCGGATGCACCATTTGACCCAAAATACCCATAGGAACTTTATAATCTATAATATCTTCCATCTCTATACCTCCTTCAATAGGTTTTATAAAATGCTTATGATGCCAAAGGGAATAAGGTCCAAAACGTTGTTCATCTACAAAATATTCTTTATCCTTAACGTGCGTGATTTCTGTCACCCATTTTGTTTTAATTCCTAAAACAGGCGTAACAATATATTGAATAATCTGTCCGGGAAACATGGGTCTATCGGCACCAGAGAGTATATGAAAGCCCATATAATCTGGAGTAATGGTTTTTAAATTTCTTGGGTTGGATAAAAAATCCCATGCTTCATCTACAGAAATTGGTAAATTCTGCTTTTTATATAAGGTGTAAATTTTCATATTTAGTTATTTAAAACGATGTAAGCATTTAGCGATGTCGCAATGCATAACCAAATGATATAGGGTAGAAGTAGATATTTGCCATATTTCAATCGATCACTTCTAAATGTGATGAATAAATAAAGAATAACTAAGGTTAGTAGGATAATTACTCCAAGTCCAACAGTTGTTAAATGTTGATTAAAAAACACATAATTCCATCCAACATTCAAAACGACCTGAAATACATATATCATCCATAAATATTTTGAAGCCCTCAACATAAACAGTTCTGCCAAATACCATGAAAAACATGCCATAATGGTATTCCAGGCCACTCCAAAAAGCCAACCTGGTGGTTCCCATGGAGCTTTATTTAAACTTAAATACCAATCAGATGTTGATCCATTATCCATCAGCCAAACTCCTAAAGCTAAACCTCCAAAATTGATGACTAAAAACAGTATGAGATATTGGATTTTTTTCATCAAACATTAAAGTTTAAAACTTACAATTCCACAATCCATTTCAAAAATCTGTCCTGATAATGAAGCAGCTTTGTCAGACAATAAAAAAGCAGCCATATCAGCAACTTCTTCAGGTTGAAGGAATTTTTTAAGAGGATGACGTTCGTTCATTTTTTCAACCATACTATCGTTTCTCAAAAGTTTTGATGCTAACTGTGTATCAGTCACTGTTGGTGCAATAGCATTAACTCTAATAGTTGGTGCTAATTCTGCTCCTAAAGATTTTGTTAAACCTTCAATAGCAGATTTTGAAGCAGCAACACTTGCGTGAAATGGCATTCCTAATTTTGCAGCAACAGTACTAAAAAGTACAATAGAAGGTTTATTTCCTTTCTTTAATGCTGGTAAATATTTTTGAATCGCTTTTACAGCACCTATAACATTGATATTAAAATCGTTCTGAAAATCTTCAATACTTAAACGGTTTATAGGTTTAAGATTAATGCTTCCAGGGCAATAAACTAACCCATCTGTACTTTCAATATCTGGTAAATCATCCGTGAGAATATCACAAGAATAATGCTTTACATTACCACTAGAAATTTCGGGTTCAGTTCTACTGATATTAATAATGGTATCATAAGAAGAAAGCAAAGATGAAATTATGGCTTTACCAATGCCTTTGCTTCCTCCTATAACAATTATAGTTTTCATTATGCAGCAGTTAAGGGCTTACCTTTTAAACGTTTTTCTATTTTTTGTTTTATAACCGTCAGGCGCTTCATAAGATCCATAAGTTTTTGGTCTTTTTTCTTTTTGTAAATCTCGTTTACAGCAAGAATTATGTCTTTAGCTTCTCTGGCAGCTAAAATTCTGTCGCTAGTTGTTTTGAATGAAAACTTTCTGTTTTCGAATTCTTTGGCTTGATCTATTATATCCATGACTTAATTATTTATATAATTCTGAATTTCATTTATTTTTTCTGGTGTATTAAAAATGCCACCATAGTAGGTCGTAACTGTAGTAGAGGTATCATCTTGAACTCCTCTTGAAGATACACAAAGGTGTTTAGCATCAATAATCACTGCAACATCGTCTGTTTCTAAAACAGTTTTAAGTTCGTTGGCGATTTGTTGAGTTAAACGTTCTTGTACTTGAGGTCTTTTAGCGTAATATTGAACGATTCTGTTAAGTTTTGAAAGCCCAATAACTTTACCTGAGGATTTGTACGCAATATGTGCTTTTCCTATAATTGGAACAAAGTGATGTTCGCAATTAGAATAAAACGTGATATTCTTTTCCACCAACATTTGGTTGTATTGATATTTATTATCAAATAATGCAACCTTAGGTTTATTTTGAGGGTCTAAACCCGAAAATATTTCTTCAACATACATTTTGGCAACGCGGTCTGGTGTGCCACTAAGTGAATCGTCTGTAAGATCTAAGCCTAAAACGTCCATAATTTCAGAAAATAAAATGGAAATTCTATTTTTCTTTTCTTCATTAGACATGTCGAAAGCGTTTGCTTTCATTGGTGTTTCTAGGCTTGTAAATAGATGGTCGTCACCAATAGCTTCTGTACTAAAACCGTTAAGGTTGTGACCATTTTTTTTGGAAATTGCTTTTGTATTCATAGCATCTTTTTAATGTGCTGTCTTTAAGTACTCCAAGCTTAAATCAAAGCACGTGTTAACGTTTTGAAATAGAGTTGTGTGATATTGTTTTTTGACGAGAGCATTTAAATCTGCCCTTGTCGAACGTTCTTTTCTTTATATGTTTAGTAGCTCTTCCTTGAACGCGTTTTCGCCATAATCTAAAGCTACTAGGCTTTAATTCCTTACGCATTAAGTTGATAACCTCTTGTTCTTTTAAATCGAATTGAAACTTAATAGCTTCAAAAGGTGTTCGATCTTCCCAAGCCATTTCAATCACTCGATCAATGTGTCTTTGGGTTAAATCCATAGTGTATCAGGCATTTTATATTGCATATCATACTTCACCTTTTGGTCGTATAACTTTCCGAAAAATTTCTTATTCTCATTAAAAGTTTTGTTAGCTCTAAAATGGACAAATTTTCCTTGTGCATGTATGCTAGAGCCATTGATTTTGTAAATAACCAAATGGTAATAAGGTATAGCCCAAGTATAGCTTTTTAAACCTTTAGTAATCATAACTAATATACCGTTTGGTCGTAATTCAATGTTGCCATAATTTATATCAGATACTGTATTCATTACATTATGCATGTTTGGACTTACTTTGTCTATAATCATGCGTTTTGAACCAATTCCTCCTAATTTCAATTTTTGAAAAAAAGTATAAGATCTGCCAACCAGATCATCTATAATCTGTTTGTGCTGAGGGTTGTGATGTGTAGTGTCTAATACCATAACGTATCAAATTTACTAAATGTTTAACTTTTTGAATGTAACGTTAAACAAATTTAACAGATAATTATGACGGATTGAACTCTAAAGAATAAATAATTAACTCTTATCTAATCCATTAAGAAAAGTTTCTGCTGTGGTGAAATGATCTTCTAAAGTCTCTTTTTTCATGCGATCGAGATTACCTAAGAGCATACCTAATCTAGGATTACTCGCAAAAAAATCTCTATGCTTATCCATAAAAGTCCAGAACAATGCATCCCAAACCTCTTGCCAATCACCTTTGGAATAATTACTCATTTTCATAATGTAGTTGCTACTACTTATATAAGGTTTGGTAGACATTAAACCACCATCGGCAAACAGGCTCATGCCATACACGTTTGGTACCATAACCCAATCATAGGCATCAATGAATAATTCCATAAACCATTGATAAACATCATCTGGATCAAATTCGCAAAGCACCATGAAATTTCCTAGAATCATCAGACGTTCTATATGATGAGCATAAGCGGTTTTGTTAATTTTCTTAATGACATCATCTACGGGTTTTATGCCAGTGGAACCATCATAAAATGACGAAGGGATTTTTAGTTTGAAGTTCCAGAAGTTTTTAGTTCGCTCTTCGGTACCTTTTACTTCATAAACACCTCTTATAAATTCGCGCCAGCCCAAAATTTGCCTTACAAATCCTTCTGTAGAATTTATTGGCACATCATTAGATTTGGCATAATCTATAGCATTTTCAATCACCTCGGAAGGATTTAGCAAACCAATATTAATTAACGGTGATAATAAACTATGATTTAAAAAATGTTCTTCTTTTACAATGGCATCTTCATAAACTCCGAATTCATGAAAGCGATAGTCGAAAAATTGTTGTAACCATTGCTCTGCAGATTCAAAATCGATTGGGTAAGTTAAGAAGTCATTCAGTTCTCCGTAATGATTACTAAAGTGTTCCTCTACATAGTTTTCGGCTTCTTTGTGATATTTTGATTTATCAGGAAATTGAATATTTGGAGGTGTTTTGTCTTTTGGGTATTTCTTTCGGTTTTCGGAATCGTAAGTCCATTTGCCGCCTTCTGGTTCTTTTGAAACCATTAAAATATCTCGTTTTTTCCGTTGTTCTTTATAAAAGGAAGTTTGAAAGAATTTCTTTTTTGAAGGTTTAAAAAATGAGCCGAGATCTTTTTTTGTATTGATAAACAGTGGACTTTCGTACCATTCAATTGTAATGTCTTTTGACGCTGATTTAATACGTTTTTCTAGCCAATTGTCTGTGGGATCTATAATGTGAAGTATTTCTGTACCTTCCTCAATTAATTTTGGAATCAAGTCACGAACGTCACTTAAATCTGAAGTTGCTTCAATATAACTTACGGTCTTGCCTTTCGATTTTAAATAATCTTCATAAGCCTTCATAGAAGCTCGGTGAAACGCTATTTTTTGTTTATGGAATTTATACTGTTTGAAAAATAGATACTCTTCAATGAGATAGATTTCTGCATTAATATTTAGAATTGGAGAATTCTGAAATAATTGATGTGGGAAGAGTACTATGTGGTCTTTCTTTTTCATCTTAAAACAAACTCGGTTGTAACCATAAATTTCTATAACTTCCTTTACTGTCGTATCGTTCAGCTTGAAGCTGTACATTAAATTTTCTATCTCTTGGATCGTTACCAACTCCTGCTACATACATCCAATTGCCATAGTTGCTGTGCACATCATAATCGAGTAGAAGGGATTCAAAATACGCAGCACCTATGCGCCAATCTAACTCTAGGTCTTTAGCAAAATACGATGCTACGTTTTGGCGACCTCTATTGCTCATCCAGCCTGTTTCTTTGAGTTCAATCATGTTGGCATTTACAAAGTCAGACGCTGTTTCACCATTTATCCATTGTTGTATTTGCGTTTGATTTGTAGACCAATTATAATCTTTATTTAGTATGCCTTTGAGTTTAAAAATTTGGTTACCATGTTTCAGAGAAATGTATTTGAAATAGTCGCGCCAAATCAATTCAAAAATGAGCCAGTAGGTAGATTGGTTTTTGTAGTGTTCTTTTTCAAATTGCTTTACTTTCCAATAGATCGTTTTGGCAGAGATACTACCATTAGCCAGCCAAGGCGAAAATTTTGAACTATAATCTTTACCTACTAAACCATTTCTGGTTTTCTTATAAAAGCCTAATTTTTTGGTATTGAAGAAATAGTCTTCCAGTCGTTGTAAAGCTTCAGTTTCTCCTCCTTTAAATGGAAACGCGGAATTGGTATGCGTTTCAAAATCTTCAAAACCTAAATCTTTTAATGTTGGAACCTTAGTTTCGTTTTCAATTCTATTAGTTTCAGATTGTTTCTTAATTGTCGACTCGTTTCGAACATTGATGTGCTTTTCAAGTTTTTTTCGGAATACTGTAAATACTTGAGGTGTTTGGTGAATCTCAAAGTTGATATCTTCAGGATGATATAGAAACTGATTATAGATGTGATGCCAAGACACATTGTTTATCTTCTCTTTTACGGCATTTTCAGCATCAATTTCTTCCTTTGTCCATTCCTTTTGAAGGTAAATATTACTAACATCATAAGTCTCACAAATTGAGGGAATGATTTCCTCAGGATGCTCATGGTAAACTAATAAGTCTATGTTGAGGTTACTGAGTTGCCCTTTTAGATTTTCTACAGTTTCAATTAAAAATTTAGCTCTGTATTTTTCAGTTTTTTTGAAACCAAACGCATCCATTTCAAACTGTTTTGGATCAAAACAATACACACCAAAAACTTTACTACCATTTTTTGTAGCTTCACTTAATACAGCGTTATCTATGGTTCTAAGATCATTTCTGAACCAAACTAAGTTTTCTATTTTGTCTTTCTGCATTTTTCGCTACAATATTTGACGTTGTTCCAATCTTTTGCCCATTTTTTGCGCCATGTAAATGGTCGCTCACAAACAATACATGTTTTCGTGGGCAAATGTTGTTTTTTTACACCTTTCATTTTTTGTTAATCAAGGCGTTAATCATTCCATTAAAAACAAAAGCATGAAAGGGTAGTACCGAGTACCAATACAATCGTCCCCAAATACCTCTTGGTCTAAAAACTGCACGTTGGTAGAGCTGGTCTTTTACAATTTTGAATTCCAACCAAGCTTCACCTGGTAGACGCATTTCAGCAAATAGTAGTAAACGTTTTTCGTCTTTATCGGCAAATAGTACACGCCAAAAATCGAGCGCATCACCTGGTTCTAAATAGGTGTCATGCGTTCTTCCACGACGTAATCCAACACCACCAAAAAGTTTATCAACATAGCCTCTAATTTTCCAAAGCCAGTTAAAACTGTACCAACCATTTCGGCCTCCAATACTCCAGATTTTATTGAGGGTAAACGTTTCATCTTTTACCGTTCTATGTCGTATATCTTTATAACAACCAAAATGTGGTAACTCAATATATTTAGAGAGCTGCACGTTAAATCTGCCACTGCTAATGGCATCTTTCCAACTAGAGACTACAGCATTTTGTTCAATTTTTTGAAAAGCAAGATTTACAGCTGTTTTGTAATCTACAGGTTCTATACCAATGATTTCATTGATGTTGCTGGGTTTTCCGATCACTTCAACTTTCATGCTATCTACCAAAGCAGCAGCCAATTTAAACGAAGTTGAGGTTACAAAATACAGCCAGTAAGAAGATAATTTTGGTGTTAAAACCGGAAGTGTTACGATATGACGTTTGAGGTTACGGACGTCAGCAAATTGTAACAACATTTCTTTGTAAGTAAGCACTTCTGGACCGAAAACATCAAAGGATTTATTGTACAATTCCTCTTTGCCTAATGCGCCAGAAAGAAAACCTAATACATCACGAATGGCAATAGGTTGCGTTTTTGTTTTTAACCATCTTGGAGTAATCATAAAAGGTAGCTTTTCTACAATGTCTCTTATGATTTCGAACGAAGCGCTACCACTACCGACTATAATTCCGGCTCTAAATGTTGTAAGTGCGTAGTGGTCTGACTTTAATGTGTTTTCAACTTGTAAGCGTGATTTTAAATGTTTTGAAAGCGAATCATCATTAACAATACCACTAAGATAAATCATTTGTTTACAACGTGTAGCATTTACCAAATTCTTAAAATTCTGAGCGCATTGACGCTCTAAATCTGCAAAGTCGTTAGAGCCTGTAGACATAGAATGTATCAGATAATAAGCTGCATCTATATCTTCGGGAATCTTATTTGGCTCTGGATCTAGAAAATCTAGCTTAATAAAAGAGCAAGAGGGATGATTTTCAATTTCATCTGGAATGCGATTTAAATCACGAACACAACAAACTAGCTCATGCTCATCTTCTAAAAGCTGAAGTGCTAATCTTTTGGCAATATAGCCTGTTGTACCTGTGAGTAATATTTTCATAAAAGCCCCTTTTAATTCCCCAAAGGGGAAAATCATATTGTTTCATTTGTCACTTTGAGCGCAGTCGACATGTCATTGAATTAAATAGCTGTAATTTTTTTAAATTTTTATTGATTAGAAAGGTTCATTTTAGGTCTTTGGTATTCTAAACGTGTGTTGGAATTTGGGACAGCATAAGCATCTAAACCGTTAATTGCTGCAACTTTTCCTTTTGACAAATTGATGAAACCGTCCTTTTCTAATAAGCCATCTTTCACATACAGTTTCTTGATTTTCCCAATCAATAGTATGGTATCATTAGCTTTAATTGGATATTCTTCAACATATTCCAAAGCCAATTGCAATGGACAGTTTTTTACAAATGGAGCTGAAAAATTATCCTTGTATTCTTCATCGAGACTAGTAACATCGAACTCAGAAATAGAAGCATCGTATTTTGCGGAGGTGTGATGCGAATCTTCAAGAATATTTTGATGAATATGATTTAACGTGAAAAAACCAGTTTCTTTTATATTGTCATACGTGTTTCTAATAACTGTAGTCGGTCTGAGGAAAAAGCCTAATAAAGCAGGATCAGATCCTAGATGGGTCACAGAACTAAACACGGCTACGTTGCTTATACCGTCTTTACTTTTTGTGCCAATAAGGTTTGCAGACTTGTAACCAGAACAACTATTAATAAGGTTTATTCGGTATAAATGATGCATTTGGTTAATATCATCGTTATCAAATTCTATCATTTACAGCGTGTTAAAGTTGTTGGTTTTGATGTCTTTTGCTTTGAGGTCAAACATTAGATTGTAAAGTCCGATGAAGGTTCTGTTTATGTAAATAAAATGTTTAGAACCACGATTACCGTTCATGTTTCTTAATTCTGTACTTTTAGAATATTTTTGTCCCATTTCAGTAATTTTTCCGAAGAATTTAGCATTAGAAAAGTCGAAATTTTCTGCATGGAAAGGCTGCGTAAATAAGCTTAATAATTCATGAAACATATCGGTAAAAAAGATAATTTCTTCTTCAGAATCATCTTTTCTTAAGATTTCTAATTCGTAAAGTTTAGCTTTAAATTCTTCAGGATTATTAATCACTTTTTTATCGGCTAACTCAAAATATGGTGTGTAGAATTCCTCTGGAATGGTTTTCATACAACCAAAATCTAACGCAATTAAATTTCCGTCTTTAGAAATCAAAAAATTACCAGGATGCGGATCCGCATGAACTTTTTTCAACTTATGAATTTGAAACATGTAAAAATCCCATAGCGCCTGTCCTAATTGATTGGATAATTCCTGATCTGTATTGTGTTGCACAAATTCAGAAAGGTGTTCACCTTTCATTTAATCCATAGTAATAATCCTTTCCGACGAAAATTCTTCGTAATACTTTGGGAATTTAAGATTTGGAATATGATTACAAGCTTCTACAACCGCTTTGCTTTGTTGTAATTCTAAGATGTAATTGGTTTCTTCAACAAGTTTATTTTCAACTTCTTTGAAGTACTTATCCGAATCTTTCCCTTTAATATTAAACATTTTAATAGCAATGGGTTTTACCAAGGCTAAATCTGAAGCAATACTTTCTGCAACTCCAGGGTATTGGATTTTCACAGCAAATTTTTTCCCATCCTTTTCGGCCAAGTGAACCTGGCCAATGCTTGCAGCATTTACTGAAGTTGCATTGAAAGTATCGAATAATTCTTCTGGGTGTTTCCCAAAATATTTTTTAAACGTCTTAATCACCAAAGGTGCAGACAATGGTGGTACAGAAAATTGAGACAGCGAAAATTTTTCTACATAAGCCTGTGGTAATATGCTTTTTTCCATACTTAGCATTTGCGCGACTTTTAGTGCGCTACCTTTAAGTTGTTTTAGGCTATCGTAAATATCTTCAGCGTTATTTTTATTGAGACGTTCTTTAGCCTCATCCTCAGATTTAGTAATCTTATCTCCGTAATATTTTAAGTAGTTTACTCCAACTTTTGCTCCAGTGGAGACTAATTTGGTAGCTCTTGATATTTTTGAAACAGGTATTTTGTCTATCGTCTTCATGCGTTCATTTTAAATTTTTCTTTGTAAATAAACTTTCCGAAGTCAATAAGGCTTTTTAATGGAGTTGTATCGATGAGATCAAAACTAGTGTTGACTGATTTTTCAATAAACACATCTGTTTTTTCAAATGCTTTAGAAGTATCATCTATCCAAAACTTTATGGTCATCAATAATTGAATCCAAGCAGATTCTTCTATACTTCTTTTTTGAAGTTTCTCTAACTTTTCTTCTTTTAAGTCTAGCGTCTTAATATCTAAAGTAGAAACATATTTGGTGAAGCTAGATTTTAAGCTTGAAAGCGTCTTAAGTGTTTTTAACTTGTTTTTTTCATTTTTAAGCACATAGATGACATAACTTCTATTGGCCGTAAGCACTTCAAAAAATGTATAGTAAAAACTTAAAAGTTTATTGCGAGCATCAAAAGATTGATAGTCTTCACTTTTTTGTAAAACGTCGTGAGTATTATCAAAAAACGCTTTGAAGATACTTTTTTCTAAAGTTTCAAAAGAGTTGAAATGTTCGTAGAATTTTTGCTCTTCAAAATTGTTGTCTTTTGAAAAAGAGTAGACAGATTTGGGTTGTTGGTTATGCGTTAGTACATAATCCATATATAACGACATCAAATCTGCTTGTTTTATGTTTTTTTTCTTTGCCATTGTAATTGATTTACAACGTAAAGATATTAAATGTTTAACTATTTATATTAAAAGTTAAACAAAATTTAACATGAAACTACATTATGAGTTTTCCGTAACAGACTTTTTCATAAACTTATGACAGACAATAGCTAACTGTGCACCAAGAATTGGAGCTAAAATATAAAGCCACAAATCTTTTAAATGTCCTGAAAATAATGCAGGTGCAATTGAGCGAACTGGATTCATAGATGCTTTTGTCATTGGACCTGCAAACATAGCTTCTAGAAGTATTACCGAGCCAACAGCTATTGCAGCCATAGTACCAATTTCTTTACTTCCTGTTGATACATTTATAATTACCATCATTAAGAAAAAGGTTAAGAAAAATTCTAGAATAAACGCCTTGTAAGGTGCAAAGCCTTCTGCAGGATAAGTGTGCCCAAAACTTTTACTTTCTGGGAATAGAATCCAAAGTATAAAAATGGCTAATAATGCACCTAACAACTGCGCTAATATGTAAGACGGAACTTTTTTCCACTCAAATTTCTTGGCAGTAGCGAAACCTAGTGTAACTGCAGGATTAAAATGAGCTCCTGAGATTTCTCCAAAAGCATAAATCATGGACATTACAATTAATCCCCAAGTTATGGCGACACCAACATGTGATATACTGCCGTTGGTAATTTCATCAATGGTCATGGCACCACATCCACAGAATACCATTGTAAAAGTGCCTATAATCTCAGCTAATAGTTTTCTCATTTATTTTTTAATTTGAGAAAAAATAAACTTCATTTCAGTAGCGATTTGATTGCTGCGTTCTTCATATTTTTCTAATTGTTGCGGTGTGCCATCAGAGACTTTTGGATCCTCGTAAGTAATAGGAATACGTTTTTCTGCGCCTGCAATAAACGGACAACCTTTATCGGCTGAAGAGCAGGTCATAATAGCAGCAAAACCACTTTCTGGATTAAAGTTTGAAGTAATAGTTTTTGAAAACCCAATGATAGGATGTTGGTTTTCGCTATATTTTATGCTGTAAATAGGATTTTCTCCTTGAGATAGAGTTTCTACTTTAAATCCTGAATTTTCCAAGGTTTTTGCAGCTACAGGAAACAAGGCTGTTGCTTCAGTACCTGCAGAATAGCAAAACAAGTTTTCTATCCCAAAATAAGAGCCTGTTGCTTGAGCCCAGGCTTGCGAGAGATGACTTCTTCTAGAGTTATGGGTACAAATAAAATTGAGGTTGATAATTTGTTTAGCATCAACTTTAGCCTGAATAAAGTCAATTAGAGGTTGAAGAATAGTTCTTCTTTCTTCTGAAATTGAAGCTGTATTCAGGCTATTTAGTTTTTCTAGTAATTTAGAATATAACATTTTTTAATTATGGCATTTAGCAGCAATTACCATTTGGTGTACAGCATGGCTCATCACTAGAAATGTCTGCTAATTGAAGTTTTGGTTTCTTTTCCTTCTTGCCTGGTTTTTCAGCATAAACGGTAATACTAAAAATACCAATACCTTTAGAATTGAATTGTTGAGTCATTTCTTCATCTAAATATTTGCTTAAAATATCATCAGGAATAGTGATAGGCTTTTCTTTTTGAGTATTTATGTTTATAAAGCCTTCATCAGAAATGTGTTTTAAATAATCCTCTTTTTGAATAGCGCCAGCCACACAACCAGCATACATCTCGGCATCTTCTTTTAAAGCTTTAGGTAAATTACCAACTAAGACGATATCTGAAATACTAAAGTGACCACCAGGTTTTAGAACCCTAAAAATTTCACTGATAACTTTTTGTTTGTTAGGCACTAAGTTTAGTACACAATTACTTACAATGACATCGGTAACATTATCAGAAACAGGCATATTGTCTATATCACCTTCTCTAAACTCTACATTGTTATAGCCAAGTTTTTCAGCATTGATACGGGCTTTTTGTATCATAATCGGTGTAAAGTCAATACCAATAACTTTACCTCTGCTACCTGTTTCATGTCTCGCCACAAAACAATCGTTACCAGCACCAGAGCCTAAATCTATAACAGTATCTCCTTTCTGGATTAGCGCGAATTGCGTTGGCAATCCACAGCCTAAGCCTAAATCGGCATCACTGACATAGCCATTAGTTTCTGAATAATCATCCATCATAATGTTATAAACTTTATTGGATGGAGTAGTGGCACCACAACAAGATGAAGCATTTTCAGCCTTGCCTTGTTCTGCAATTTTTGCGTATCGTTCTTTTACGATGTCCTTAAGTTCTTGTTCAGTTTTCATAATTATATGTTTTGTATTGCTATAAAATCAATATGATTTAACAACAATTAGTTTTTTTAGATTCATAATCTAGAAATTGAGAAATAAGATCTTTTGCATTAGCCCAATTATCTTCATCTATACAATAGCAAACGCTTGTACCTTCTATATTTCCTTTAATTAAGCCTATATTTTTTAGTTCTCTAAGATGTTGAGAGATTGTAGCTTGTGCCAAGCCAATTACGTCCACCAAGTCACCACAAATACAAGTACTAGAGTTGAAAATATGTTGCAGTATAGCCACTCTCGCTGGATGCGCAAAAGCCTTAGCTATAGTAGCAATTTGGTTTTGTTCTTCTGTAAAAATCTCAGATTTCGTTAGTCCCATAATTTCAATTAATTATTATATTGCAATATTACGATTAAATAAATAATTAAGCGTAGTTTCTATGTTAATTTTTCTTTTTTAGGTATTCGTTAACATTCTTGGTTTGTGTTATATTGTAATTTTAACAAAACATTAATCAACACATACAAAATGAAAAAACTAGTACTTTTTGCTTTTGCCTTAACTCTAATGTTTACGGTGAACGCGCAGTTGGAAACACCACAACCAAGTCCTTTTACTAAAATTGAGCAAAAGGTTGGCTTAACAGACGTGACCTTAGAATACTCTCGTCCGAGTATGAAAGGAAGAAAAATATTTGGGGATTTAGTTCCTTACGGAAAAGTATGGCGAGCAGGTGCCAATAAGAATACTATAGTTACGTTTAGTGATAACGTTTCAGTTGAGGGTGAGACCTTGAAGGCAGGTTCTTATGCTATTTTTGTATCACCTAATAAAGATTCATGGACTGTATTTTTCTATACAGATACCAATAATTGGGGTACGCCAGCTGAATGGGATGATTCTAAGGTAGCAGCTAAAGTTACAGCTAAGATTTATGAGATGCCAATGGATGTAGAAACTTGGACCATAGGTTTTGATGATTTAACTAATAACTCTGCCAGCATTGGTTTTATTTGGGAAAAAACATATGCTGCTGTTAAATTTAAAGTACCTACTGAAGAAAAAGTAACAGCATCTATCAACAATATAATGTCTGGTCCTTCTGCAAATGATTATTACTTAGCGGCTGATTATAATTTATCAGAGGGTAAAGATTTAGATCAAGCTATGAAATGGATTGATAAAGCTGTTGAAATGACAAAGAATAAACCACGTTTTTGGTATCTGAGAAAGCAATCATTAATACATGCTGCCAACGGAGATAAAAAAGGAGCAATTGCTGCTGCAAAAAAATCTTTAGAAGGCGCTAAAGAAGCGGGTAATGATGACTATGTGAAAATGAATAAGGACTCTCTAAAAGAATGGGGTGCGATGTAAAAGCAATTTACACAATATAAAAAAGCGTAACCTAAATGAGTTGCGCTTTTTTTATATTGTGAATGCGATTTAAATAGGTTGCTTAGAAAACTTCTGAAGAAGATTTGCAATAACTATAACTACAACACAACCAAATAAATTAAGCCATAAGTATGGCATCCAATCAAAAGCCCAACCAATAATTACGATAACCTGTGTAATTAGCGCACCTACAAATACAGCATTTCCTTTTATATGTTTAAAGAAAAAGGCCAATAAGAAAATACCAAGTACATTACCGTAAAATATTGAGCCAATAATGTTTACAAGCTGAATTAAGTTTTCAGCCAAATCTGCAAAGCAGGCAATAATTATAGCGACAATTCCCCAACCGAATGTAAACCACTTGGTCATGTTTACCATGTGTGTTTCACCTTTATCTTCCTTTAGATTTCTGCCGTACAGATCGATAGACGTAATCGTTGCTAAAGCATTAATTTCTGATGCCGTTGAAGACATAGCTGCCGATAAAATTACAGCCAGTAATAAACCAATTAAACCTGTTGGTAAATGATTTAAAATAAACCGAATAAACATATAATCTCTGTCATTGGTTTGCGTGTCTTTGGCAGCCTCCTTTGATAATTCGTTTAGTTCTTCAACTTTTTCATTAAAGGTGCCGTTCTTCATTAAATCTAAATTGTTTTCGTATACTTCTCTTTCCAAAGCATCATGTTTACTTGCATATTCAGGATCGATGGCTTTTTTAATAAGAACTTTAGATTTATGACGATACGTTTTTTCAATACTATCTATTTGAAATAATTCTTGCTTTAACTCAGGATTTTCGTTTTTTGCATAGGCTAAACTGAGGCGTTGCTTCATATCAAACAATTCTGCTTGCTTATCTTGAAGTGCTCTATACTCATTTCCATATTCTGAAGCTAAAACCGTTTCAGTAGATTTGTCAATAAAATTTAATGGTGAAGGGTTAAACTGATAAAACACAAATACCATAACACCAACCAGCAGAATAAAGAATTGCATCGGTACTTTCAGTAGTCCGTTAAAGAGTAAACCCATTTGCATTTCCTTCATGCTTTTTCCAGAAAGGTAGCGTTGCACCTGACTTTGATCGGTACCGAAATACGATAACATTAAGAATGTGCCACCAATCAGTCCTGTCCAAACGGTATAACGATTTTCTAAATCGAAAGAAAAATCCAATACTTGCATCTTTCCTGTGGCACCAGCAATATCAATAGCATCTACAAAAGAAACTTCATTAGGAATTAGGTTGATGATGATGACTAATGCAGCTACCATACCAGCGAAAATCACAAACATTTGCTGTTTTTGGGTTACGGTTACAGCTTTGGTGCCACCAGAAACGGTATATATAATAACTAAAACACCAATGATGATGTTGAGCGTAACAATGTTCCAGCCTAATACAACAGATAGAATAATGGCAGGAGCGAATATGGTAATACCAGCAGCTAAGCCACGCTGAATTAAGAATAAAATAGCAGTAAGTGTTCTGGTTTTTAAATCGAAACGATTTTCGAGAAATTCGTAAGCCGTATAAACTTTTAGACGATGGTAAATAGGAATAAAGACCAAGCATATAATTACCATGGCAATGGGTAGTCCAAAATAAAATTGCACGAATCCCATACCGTCCGAAAACGCCTGACCTGTGGTAGAAAGAAATGTGATAGCACTGGCTTGAGTTGCCATTACAGACAAACCGATAGTCCACCATTTTGTAGAGTTACCTCCCCTAACATAATCCTGAACGTTTTTGCTACCTCGCGTTTTCCATGTGCCATAGCCTACAATTACAGCCAATGTAACAATGAGAACAGTCCAATCTATCCAGTCTAAAGTCTGTTGCATAAGCTTAGGCGAATGAAGCAGTTATAAAATAAAATAATACGATATAAAGTGCATTTGCAATGAGTACAATGGTATACATCTTATCCCATTTTTGCTTTGGTTGTTGTTGGTTTTGCATATTAATCAGTTGTTAGTGGGTGGTGGTTAGTTTTTCAGTTTATTAGTCTCTTCTTTACCGGCAGAGAGCAGGTTGGCAAAAAGACGGTACGCGCCAGAAACACCAGCAGGAAACTCCCTAAAAAAGCTTAAACCCGTGTATATGTAGTTGCCTTTTCCGTATTTGGCAACCAAGAGACTACCATCTTTGGGTGATTCACCTTTATCATTCATAGAAAGAAGTGGTGTAAATTCTTCAGACCATTCATTAGGAAAATATAAACCACGTTCTTGTACCCAACCTTCAAAATCTTGTGATGTAATTTTATTTGGAAAATTTAAAAGTGAATGGTTAGGATTAAGTATGGTTACCGAAGCATTTTCATCGGTAACACGATCTCTTGAAAGTTGTAAATGATAAGGTGCTAAATCATCAACTTTCAGACGTCTGTTGGTGTTATACTGTACAATAAGATTTCCACCTTCTTTAACATAATCTAGTAAGAATTTTTGTTTAAATTTTAATTCATCTAAAATGTTATAAGCTCTAATACCAACAACAACAGCATCAAAATTAACTAGGTTTTCGTCTGAAATTTGTTCAGGTTTTATGATGGTAACGTTGTAGCCAATTTGTCTTAAACTCTCTGGTACTACATCGCCAGCACCTTCAATATAACCAATGTTATTGCCTCGTTTTTCAATATCTAAACGTACCACTTTACTTTCACTAGGCATCAATACAGTCTGAAAAGGAATATGACTGTAATTAATCTCAATAAGTTCGTCTGTGTAAAAATTACCGTTGATGTTTACCATTGGGGTAATAAGACCTTCACTTTGATTTTTTGGAGGTATTACAGTAAATACAACTTTTTGAACATCTCCTTTATTTACAATTTCAATTTTTTGCTTTTGCGGAAATACACTCCAGTCATTAGGATAAGCCATTTGCACATAGCCTTCAATAGCATCTCTACCAGCTTTTACAGTAACTTCGATTTCCTTTTGTTGATCGTTGTCAAAAATGAAAACTTTGTCAGATATACTTGCAGAAACTTCTGGAATAATTTCAAAAGGCCTGTATAATTCTCCTTTATCTGGCTCAGAATAACGATAGATAACAGGCTTTGTAAAGGTTATTGGAGTTCCTTCAATATTGAGGTTGAAATCAACAAAAACAGCTCTTGGTGTTTCAGGACGACCAATTAAATCTTGTTTGTCTACATGATACATACCAAGTGTACTTTTTTTATTTAACCAATATGGAGTGGTGTAAGAAGCGTTATTTGGTATGGTAATGCCTTCATCAAAATTTAAACGTTGGTTGTTCTGCATTTTCATGTTTTTTGAAGTTCCGCTGTTTAGAGTAGAAAGCTTGTAAGACACTAAATCTATTGTGGAATTACTTCGGTTTAAAGCTTCAATGTTAAGGCTAACAGTTGTATTTGGTGCAGTGTAAGGTACATTAGCAGAAGCTTCTAGATATAAGCCTGCACAAGCTTCAATAATTGTTTTTAGTTCTTTGGTTTTAACCGATTTCCAATGCTCATCTTCTATATTTTGAAGTAGTTTGTAGGCTTCTAACAATTGTGGTAGGTGCGTCTCTGGATTTCTAAAATTAAAATTTTGCTCTACCTTGTATAGAATGTTTCCAACGGCTTTTCCACCTTTAACACGATTCCAAGAGGTATCGATACCTTCAAAAATATTGTTGCTACCGTTGAGAGGTTCGCCTTTAAGAAACTCAATATATTCTTCTTGTGTACCTCGTTGTGACAAACGCCCAAACCCTTGACATAAATGCTGACTGCTTGCGATAGCTGCAACTTCATTGTTAGATAAGCCTTTAGAAGGGTAGTAGACACCAATATCAAAATTTAGCATGTTGGTTTTGTCGGCTTCTTCAAACTTTTCTTGACTACCATAGAACCACCAAGAGGTATTAAAAAAGATACGTTTTGGCTGCCAGGTATCAGTAAGTTGTAATTGCGAAGCATATTTTGAAGCATCGTTAGCCAAATCAAAAGCTTCCATACTTAACATAGCAGAGCTTGTATGATGACCATGGGTTGTTCCTGGCGATCTATGATCGAAACGGTTAATGATGACGTCTGGCTTAAAATTTCTAATCGTCCAAACTACATCAGATAATACTTCGTCTTTGTTCCAAATGGCTAAGGTTTCGTCAGGATGCTTAGAGTAGCCAAAGTCGTTAGCTCTAGAAAAACGTTGTTCGCCACCATCTACACGACGAGCAGCTAATAATTCCTGAGTTCTTATGACTCCGAGCAGTTCTCTGATTTCTGGGCCTATAAGATTTTGTCCACCATCACCACGTGTTAGCGATAAATAGCCTGTACGTGCTTTAACTTGATTGGACATGTAAGAAATTAATCGCGTGTTTTCATCATCTGGATGCGCTGCGATATAAAGCACTGAGCCTAAAACATTAAGTTTTTGGACGGCTTCATATATTTCTGAGGAATTGAGTTTTTTGGGTTGTTGTGCTGATAAAGTAATTAAACAGCTAAAAACAAAGAGAATACAGAGTCTAATCTGAAACATGAGGTTATTTAGTTAGTGTGCTTTTCAAATATAAAAAAGTTGCCTACTATAACCTTGTTTTTAGGGTTTGTTTAACGGTTACCAAATGTAATTAGTATTTGGTGGATGGTTTTAGGACATTCTTATGGTAAATAATCTCTGTGAAAACTTGTAATTATAATGACGAATTTTTCAAACAATGCACCAAAATTCATTAAAAATGAAATAACGAATACGATATAGACATTCTTTCCAAATCTTTTGTATAACAGAACTAAAGGAAGAAGACAGTTAAAAAATAACATAAGCCAATAAGCCCAAGCATATGGTCCTGTAGCTCTTTTTATAAATGCATAATTGCCAGAGTGCGGTAAAATAAGTATGAGTAGCCAGCATAATATAGTTATAAGACAATAGCTGATTATTATCCACTTAATAAATTTTAAAGGTACAGCTATACTATTTGCATTAATGGATATTTTTAGGATGATAAGTAGTAATACAGGCAGGTAAATATAGGAAATGATGTACCTACTTATGAATATTGGGATTTCAAAAAGTTTATCAGCTAACTCCATCAAGCTAAGTTATAACCACTTTTTTCGTTTGAAGTAATAAAGCATTGCTAAAAAGAGTAGAACCATTACTCCAATGAGTATGTGGTAACTGTATTTATAGTGTAATTCTGGGATGTTGTCAAAGTTCATACCGTAGATACCAGCAATAAACGTAAGCGGAATAAAAATGGTGGCAATGATTGTTAGGACTTTCATCACTTCGTTCATTTTATTGCTAATGGTCGTCATGTACATATCCATTAAACTCCAGATCATTTCACGGTAGATATCTATGTTTTCAGAAACTTGAATTAAATGATCGTATATATCTCTGTAAAAATTGATTGTGCGCTTGTAAATGAGTGGATGCTCACCTTTTTCAATGCGGTTTATAATTTCACGAAGTGGAAAAATCGCACGACGAACTTTTAGAATTTCACGTTTAAGTTGTTGCACTTCTACATTAATGTCTTCTTTGGCATTACCTGTGAATAACTCGGTTTCTAAATCTTCAATTTTGTTCCCAAGAGTTTCAATAAGTCCAAAATAATTATCTACAATAGCATCTATTAAGGCATACATCAAATAATCTGATTTTAAACCTCTGATTCTACCATTTGCCAATCGTAGTCGTTCTCTAATGGATCCAAAAACATCTCCTTCAGACTCCTGAAATGTTAAGACATAATTTTTGCCTAAAATAATACTAACTTGTTCTATCACAATGTTTTCTTCCTCATCATAGTAGAGCATTTTTAACACTACAAAAAGGTAATCATCGTATTCATCAATTTTAGGACGTTGAGAGGTGTTTACAATATCTTCTAACACTAAAGGGTGAAGGTCATACTGCTTACCAATGTCCTCAATTTTGTCTGTATGTTTTAGTCCGTCTACATTTATCCATGTTACGGAGTCTGTTTCTTTGTAAGTAACAGCATCTTCAATATTGAGTAAAATAGACTCTTCAATATAATCTTTTGTATAATCAAAGCACTCAACATGAAAATCTTTATCAGATTTTTGTCCAGTATATATAAGTGTACCAGGAACCTGACCAATATGCTTTTTGGATTCTTGGGTGCGTTTTTTCTTGGTTCGTCTTTTAATCATAATTTAAAGGATACTGCTATCGTCTAAAGCATCTTTCTCCATTAAAGTTACAGCTTTTTGAAGAATTAGGTTGTTTGGATAGGTGACCAAATCTCCATTATCTTCTCTAAGGATGAGTTGAAAAGCTCTGATGTCTTCTATAATAGCTTCTACAGGATAGTCTTTATCGTGTATTTTTATTTTATCACCAACCTTATATGGAAATGAGAAAAACATAATAACACCAGAAGTGACATTGCTTAAAATAGACCAAACCGCAAATAATGCTATACCAATTACAGCAAATACAGAGGAAAATACTAATGTAATATCACTAGTTCTGGCACCAAGAATAAAGGCTTCAATTAAAAAGGCCAAAAGTACAAGTGTTACTGTAACATAGCGTCCTATTAAGGCTGCTCTAGCTTCTGTTGTTCCACTTTTTTTTCCAATTTTGTTTACAGCGACAACGATTATTGCTCTTATAATTAATAATACTACAAGAACAATAACTGAGTAAATAATTTCAGACTGATAATTTTCAAAGGAATTAGACATAGAAAAACTGGTTAGTATATAAACAAAGGTAGCTAATATTCTATTGTAACTTTAGTGTAGTTCTTAAACTTTCATCAACATTATTATTTTTATACCAGTAAGCTGATTTAATCGTTTCTAGTCTGGTAGCTTTAGTTGTTAAAGTCTTTGCTGATGCACCAAAACCGCTGGTGGTAGTTTCTTCCCAGCCTAAAATTTCGAAAGGAAATGTTGTATTAAAATTAATTCTCAAACTTCGGTTTAATTCTGGATAGTTTAAAGTATATGTACCATCATTTAAGTTCGCAAAAGCTTTGTAAGCAGCAATGGTTTTATGTTTTAATCTGGTAAACTCTAGTGATGGAATAATACTGATTTTCCCAATTGGTAAGGTGCTAGGATTTATTCTCAGTTTAGTCCAAAGTTCATTTTCTGTCCAAGTTTTTTCAAGTTTGAAATTTTGATCTGCTTCACCTTGAAAATAGGAGTGAGACATAATTTCAAACTGATTACGATTATTAAGTTGTGTGTACACATGACCACACCATTCTTGTACAGAGGCTGAAACTTTTACTACGTGCTGATTATTAGCTACAGGGAAAAACGTACTCTGCATAATGCTATACGGATAAATACCAGTGTTGAATTTTTTGGTAGCATTTAACTTTAGTACTGGTATGTTGCTCTCTTTGTAATTATCTGCTTTTACTTGAACGTCGGGTAAAAAATCTTCAGTAACAAAAACTAAAACAGCTTTACCATCCCTTATTTCACCATAACGAGCTTGTTCTAGTTTGTAAGATGTAATTTCTGCCTCGCCTGAATACCAATAATCTTTAAAAGCTTCAGATAACTCTTCTTTAGGTTGTTTTTCTTCAATCTCTGGACGTAAGTTTTCTGAGATTTCCGAAGTGGTTTCAACTGTTTCTTTACAACTTTGAAATGCAACTGCTAAAATTGGGAGTATAAAAAGTAACTTTTTCATCAACATAAAATTTTTAATAAAATGCTTGTCAGTAATTTAATGATATGGAAGGAAACTGTCTACTGACTGCCTAATGCCTATTATGGGCTTTCTTACAAAGTTACAATCTGCCTAAGTGTTGGCAATGGTATTTAACGTTTCGTAAAGTAAATGTGTAGGTAAACCAACAACATTATTATACGAGCCTTCAATATTGGTGATTCCTATAGCGCCAATCCATTCTTGTATACCGTAAGCACCAGCTTTGTCCAATGGTTCGTATTTGTTTACATAGTACCAGATTTCGTCATCTCTTAATGCCTTAAAAGTAACTTTGGTAATGGTGTTGACAATTTTTTGCTGAGTTGGTTGTGTAAAACAGATTGAGGTCATTACCTCATGGGTTTTGTTACTAAGCAATTTAATCATCCTAAAAGCATCGTCTTTATCTTTTGGTTTTTCAACAGGTTTGTTGTCTAACCAAACAATAGTATCGCTGGTAATTAAAATATCTTTGTCTTTTAGTTGATTTTTAAAGGCTTCAGCTTTTAATATTGCTAAATAATCTGTGATTTCAGTGCCTTTTAAAGTATTGGGATAAACTTCATCAACAGGGTGAAGACGTACCTCAAAATCTATATTCATAGACTTTAAAAATGCATGTCGTCTTGGTGAAGCCGAAGCTAAAATGATATTATAATCTTTTAGTTTGTTGTTTAACATATTAATTTAAAACAAAAGGATAAAGACTCATGGAGAGCATACCAGTGAGCATCACTAGTTTCAACATTAAACTAATATGCTTGTAGTGTGATTGTTGCTCTGCACTAAAAATCTTTATGGTGATATAGATTAGTGGTGCAACAACAAATACTAAAAAGTAGCCTACCAAAATTTGTTGCGTATATAAACTTGTGATAATGTAATACACAACTGCAAAAAGAGGTGTTAAGGATAACATAAACGCAATTTTTGTTGCTCTATCTCTGCCTAAAACTATTGGCATGGTTTGCATACCAATCTTATGATCTCCGTTAATATCTTCAATATCTTTTATAACTTCCCTTACCAGATTTATTAAAAAGGCAAAAATGGCATAATCTCTTATAATTTCTAAAAAAGGCATATTGGCTACATTATTAAAAGAAACCATGGAAGGGATTAATTCAAAAATACCAACAACCAAAATACTTAATGCCACAACAATAGAAACCACAATATTCCCTATTAAAAACATCTGTTTTAATGCAGTAGAGTAGATGTACAGCAACGCAGAGCTAATAAAAAATACTACAAAAAGAGAAGAATAATTAATGAGGTATGAGAGGTAAAAACCCAATCCAACACCAATAACATTTAGAAGCATGAAGTAGGTATAGCCATCCTTTTCTGAAATGTGCTTATTGATGATGACTTTACTTGGTTTGTTAACCTTATCTGTGTCAATATCATAAATATCGTTTATAATATATCCGCCAGCTGCAATACATAATGTAGCTATAACCAAAATAATAAAAGCAAAAGTACTGAGAGTAGTTGTAACACCTTGACTTTCATTAAAAGGAAGCAATAAAGCGTACTTAATTAAGATTTGCACAAGCGCAATCATTAATAGGTTTTTCCAACGGATTAGATTAAGAAAATGAATCATTTTAAGTATTAATGAGAAAGAATTTGATTGATTAAATAATAAGCAACGTATAAAACAAAAGCAAAAACAATAAGGCTGATAACAACGGTTCGTCTAAATAATTTACGTTCTTGTTTTCGTATTTTGTTTTTTATTTTTTCTTTATCTGTTTTGCTAAGGTTTTTGTGCATAAACTCCATTTCATAATGGAGATGAGCCTCTAAATCTAGCTTTTCTTTATAGACTGAAAAAGGTGTGCTTGTTTTTTGATTAAAAGTAGATTGGTTGTTACCAAAACCTATATAACCAAAACCAGTGCTATGTCGTCTGCTTCTTCGAGCCATGTTATTTAATCGTATTTAGCGTCAAAATTACCATTCCACTTGTTGTGTACTTTTAGCACTTGCTCAATAACATCTCTGGCAGCACCTTTTCCTCCATTTTTATGCGAAATATACTTTGAAATGGCTTTAATTTCTGGAGCAGCATCCTGAGGACAACAAGGTAAACCTACGAGTTCCATAACAGGAAAATCTGGAATGTCGTCTCCCATATACAAAACTTCAGAAGCTTTAACGTTTTTCTTTTTTAAATAATCGTTGAGTTGCTCAATTTTATTGTGTGCACCAAGGTAAATGTCTGTAATACCTAAGCCTTGTAGACGTTTACGAACACCTTCATTAGAGCCACCAGAAATTATACATACATTAAAACCAGCATCAACAGCTGTTTTTAAGGCAAACCCATCTTTAATGCTCATTCTGCGTAGCATTTCGCCAGAGGTGGTAATGGTAACTGTACCATCAGTAAGTACACCATCTACATCAAAAATAAAGGTGTTGATATTTATAAGGTATTCTTTGTAGCTTTTATCGTTGTCCATGTGTTTTTTTAATTGAAGCCGTTAATAATTCATAAATGGCTTTGTGCTCTTCGCTTTCTATCTGTTTTAGATGACGTTTTATGGTCTTTTTATCGTTGCGCTTTGCTGGCCCTGTTTGTGCCATGTAAGGTGACATATCCTGAACCTTTCTGGCAGTTTCCATTATCAACGGTTTTAGAATATCAAAGTTAATGCTTTTAGCATCACTAATTTCATGAGCTATTCTGTACAATTGATTGGTGAAATTATTAATAAAAACAGCTGATAAATGTAAGGTTTGGCGTTGTTCTGTGGTGATTTTATGAGCTGTGCAGCCTAAAGCTTCTGCTAAATCTTTCATAAACTGAAGATTTGCTTTTTCAGTCACTTCAATACAAATAGGAATTTCACTAAAATCCAATTCCGCGTCCTTAGAAAAAGTTTGCAGTGGATAAAATACAGCACGTTGATTTTTTTTATCTAAATCATGGATAGAAACACTGCCAGATGTATGAGCTACTAATCTGTTTTCAAAAGGTAGTGCTCTAGAAAGTGATGCAATACTATCGTCGCTAACAGCCATAATGTAAATGTCAGCATCTTCAAGTTTAGACAAATCATCTATCGTGTCAACTTCATTTGCATAAGATGATATATCGCTGTATGTACGATTATACCATTGTTTTACGGTAACATCTTGAGCATTTTTAAAGGCTTTGTATAAATGAGATGCAACATTTCCTGCACCTAAAATTGTAACAGTTATCATGCTGTAAAAATAGTAAGATTTAGATTAAAAGAATAACTTTGAAGTATGAGTAAATCTGATATTAAAACAAGAGATGATATATATCGCTTAATCTCACAATTTTATGCAAAAGTGAGAGAGGATATTGCGTTGGGTCCATTCTTCAATGAAACTATTAAAGATTGGGATGCGCATTTGGAGCATCTTACAACGTTTTGGGAATCGAGTTTATTCTTAAAAACACGTTATTATGGTAATCCTTTAGAAGCCCATGTTAAGGTTGATGCGGCTCATAACCATAGTATAAAAAATGAACACTTCGGGCTTTGGTTAAATCTGTGGTATCAAACCATTGATGAACTTTTTGAAGGCGACTATGCCGAAAACGCTAAACGAAGAGCGCGTAAAATGGGTACATTTCTCTACTTAAAAATATTTGAAGCTAGAAATAAATAACCATTAGCTTCTTATTAACTTTGTTGGTTTGAATCTTAATTAAACCTAATCAAAAATGAAGTTATTAAAAGAATTTAAGGAGTTTGCAGTTAAAGGGAATATGATGGATATGGCCATAGGTATTATAATTGGTGCTGCATTTAATAAAGTTATAGATGTATTAGCTAAACAAGTGTTACTACCACCTCTATCAATGCTGTCTGATGGTACTAATTTTCAAGATAAACGATTAATACTAAGAGAAGGTGTAACGGATGCTTCAGGCGCTAAGGTTGTAAGTGAAGTTGCGGTTGAATACGGAAAATTATTTGAAGTGTTTTTAGATTTTTTAATTATAGGATTTACAGTATTCATAGTAGTTAAAGCTATGAACAAACTAAGAAACAGGGCACAGGATACTAAAGATGAAACCGTTGCAACACCTAAGGATATTGAACTATTATCAGATTTAAAAAACTTAATGGAAGAGCAAAATCGACTTTTAAAATCTCAGGTTTCAAAATAATTGAAAATACATTAGTGAATTTTAACGCTTTTTGGTAAGTGAAAAAGAAAGCAAAACAGTAAAAAGCACTATCTTTGCGCGTGCTTAAAAAAGCCCTTCAGACTATGCAAAAGAAAATCGCAAACTTCCTCTTTTCAACCAAGCTTACTGCTGTTTTATTTATCGTATTTGCCGCTGCAATGGCAGTTGGTACATTTCTAGATTCACCATTTTTTGATAATCCTACGGACCTATCTCCAACACCTTACACCAGGACTTTGATCTATAACACTTGGTGGTTTGAGACAATAATGGTCTTTTTTGTTATCAATTTTGTAGGTAATATTTCGCGTTATAAGCTTCTTAAAAAAGAAAAATGGTCTATTCTTATTCTCCATGTGTCTTGGATTTTAATCATACTAGGAGCTGCAGTTACCAGATATATTGGTTATGAAGGAATGATGGCTATTAGAGAAGGTGAAAAAGAAAGTCAGTTTCGATCTCAAAAAACATATATAAGTGGAAGAATTCTTGGTGAATATGAAATTAATGGGCAGTTACAGCAACTTCCTATTATGGAAGAAGTAGATTTTTCATCTCGTTTAGAGAATAAATTTAAAAGAACTTATGATTATGGTGGCACTCAAGTAACCTTCAAACTTAAAAAGTTTATACTGGGAGCAGAAAAAGATATTGTATCAGATGACAGTGGAGAAAACTATCTAAAAATAGTGGAAGCTGGTGCAGATGGAAATCCACATAATCATTTTCTAAAAGAAGGAGAAGTTTCTAGCATGCATAATGTTCTTATTTCGTTAAATGAAGAACAACAAGGTGCAATTAATATTTATGATACCGAAGAGGGTCTGTTCATTAAGTCACCTTTTGAGGGTGAGTTTATGACCATGGCCACTGGCCAAACTGGCAAATTGGTAAAGGATAGTCTGCAACCGTTAGCTTTGCGCTCGCGTTATATTATCGGAAATATGCAATTGGTATTTCCAAAACCAGTTATAAAAGGTGTTTTTGATGTTGTTAAAAAGCCAGAGCGTCTAAAAGGCGATGATAGTGGAATTGTTTTAGAAGTCTCAGCAAATGGCGAAACCAAAAATGTTAATATTATTGGTGGTCCTTGGACGTATTACAGAGTTGAAGAATTTGAAGTTGGAGGTTTAGATTTTGCGCTGAGGTTTGGTTCAAGAATGGAGCAATTACCTTTTGAAGTTAAATTGAATGATTTTATTTCAGAAAAAAGGCCAGGAACAGACATCCCTAGAACTTTTGAAAGTAAGGTAACTGTTTTAGATAAAGAGCAAGGAGACTTTGATTTTCATATTTACATGAATCATGTCTTAGACCACAGAGGATTTAGATTTTTTCAAGCGGATTTTGACAAAGATGAAAAAGGAACAATACTATCTGTAAATCACGATCGTTGGGGAACTTACATTACATATACAGGTTACATGCTATTATACTTTGGTCTTATAGCCATCTTATTTGCTAAAAACACTAGGTTTGATGATATCAGAAAGCGTCTTAAAAAGCTGAAGGAAAAGAAAGTGAAAATAATGACCACAATGCTCCTGTTGTTGAGTTTATCTGGTTTTGCACAAGAGCATAGTCAAAATGATGGTCATAACCACGTACAAGAACAACCTTCAAAAGAAACTCTAGATTCTATATTAAAAGCAAATGTAACACCAAAAGAACACGCTGCTAAGTTTGCTAAAATGGTGATACAAGACTATAGTGGTCGTATGATGCCTATTCATACGTATGCTTCTGAGATGCTTAGAAAATTAAGCAAGCAGGATACCTACGAAGGTCTTAATGCCTCTCAGATTTTCTTATCTATTCAAGAAAGTCCTATGCTATGGTATAATATACCAGTTATATATTTAACACCAAGAAAAGCAGACTCAATAAGAACAATTATAGGTGTTGATAAAGACCAAAAATATGTGAGTTTGTTAGACTTTTTTGCTGAAAATGGTAGAAATAAACTTGGGCCATATATTGAAGAAGCCTTTAGTGCTCAGGTCCCTAATGGATTTCAAAAAGAAGTAAAAAATACTTATGATAGACTAAGTTTATTATCAGATGTTATTGAAGGAAGAAATATCAAAATTTACCCTATACCAGAAAATGAAAATAATAAATGGATTTCTTCTTTTGAATTTAAACAAGGTGGTTATGATGATGCTATTGAGGACGAATCGTATAGAGCATTTGTAAAAAATGGTTTTGGATTTTATTTAATGACCTTAAATAATGCAAAACAATCAGGTAATTATGATAATGCTGATAAACTGTTAGAAAATTTCAAAAAAACACAACAGAAATATGGCAGTGAGGTAATGCTATCTGATGAAAAAGTAGAATCTGAAATTTTATATAACGAATACGATATTTTCAAACGCTTGTTCAGTTGGTATATGTATGCAGCAACTTTACTGTTTGTAATGATTATAATTCAAATATTCTACCATAAGAGTAAGGTTGTAAATATTATTGTAAAATCTTTGGTGGGTATTGTAGTTGTTTTATTCATTCTACATACACTGGGATTAATTTGGCGTTGGTATTTGTCAGGTCACGCACCATGGAGTGACGCTTACGAGTCTTTAATTTATGTTGCTTGGTCTCTAATGTTGTTTGGTTTACTGTTAGCATATAACAGGCAATTAGTACCAAAAAAGTTTTCTCTTAAATCTTTGGTACCGTTTTACGGTCTTTTTGAAAAACGTTCTTCAGATTTAACCGTTGCAGCTTCTGCATTTGTAACCTCAATGATTTTAATGATTGCACATTGGAACTGGATGGACCCTGCAATAGCAAACCTTCAACCTGTTTTACAAGGTTATTGGTTAATGATACACGTTTCGGTAATTGTTGCTAGTTATGGACCTTTTACTCTGGGTATGATTTTAGGTGTGGTTTCATTATTACTAATGATTTTTACGACTGAAAAGAATAAAAAACGAATGGATATTAACATAAAGGAATTAACCATTATTAATGAAATGGCATTAACAGTAGGCTTAATTATGTTAACCATTGGTAACTTCTTAGGAGGCATGTGGGCAAATGAAAGTTGGGGCCGTTATTGGGGCTGGGATCCAAAAGAAACATGGGCTTTAATTAGTATTATGATTTACGCATTTGTTATACATATGCGTTTAGTTCCAGGACTTCGTGGACGTTGGATTTTTAACTTGTTGTCTGTGATTGCATTTGCAAGCATTTTAATGACCTATTTTGGTGTTAATTTCTACTTAACAGGATTACATGCTTATGCTAGTGGAGATCAAATACTAAGTATAGAAATTAGTGCTTATATATTGTCAGTAATTGTCATTATAGCAACAGCTGCTTATCTGAAATATAAGAAGTATTACAAATAGAGTTTAATAAGTCATTGTAATTTTCTTAAATTGAGGTGTTAAAACTAACCCTCAAAAATGAATTACTTCAGAAAAATAGGAACTGCAAACTTATTAATGTTGATTTTGTGTGCAGTTATTATCCTTGTTGCCGAATACTTATTTTTAATTGGATATCAGATGCACGGTTTGTTTGTTGGCCTTTGGGCACCTACATTATTAGGTATTATGATATACTTAAAACTTGTAGACAATGGAAGCAAATGAGATAGTATTTTGGTTTTCAATTGTTGTTGTCGTTTTTGTCGCAATATGGGCAGTTCTTATGATTCGTGCTTACAACAAAGCAGGTAAGAAAGATTAATTTTCTTAACCAATTATCCTTTTTTGAAAAATAATACGCATATTTGCGCTATTATGATTGCCTAATTTACCCATCGGATAGAAAATCGTCACTACTTCATGTGATGTAAATATGTTAAACATTTCTGCATGTTTAGCTCTCATTAATCGTACATTTTAAAGTTATGCAATCAAACAAAGTTTCAATACGTCAATTTTTCAAATATTTAAAAATCGCAATTTCTGGGAAGGAACAGGAATTCACTTCAGGCAGCATTCGTAAAGCAGTTTTTATGCTTTCGGTTCCCATGATTTTAGAAATGTTAATGGAATCTATTTTCGCTATTGTTGATATTTTCTATGTCTCTAAAGTAAGTGTTAATGCAGTGGCAACGATTGGTCTTACTGAATCTGTTATTACATTAGTGTATGCTGTAGCTATAGGACTGAGTATGGCAGCCACAGCTATTGTTGCTAGGCGTATTGGTGAAAAAGATAGGGAAGGAGCGTCTCAGGCAGCTGTTCAAGTTATTGGTTTAGGAATTTTAGTGGCCACCATTATAAGTATTATAGGCATCCTTTTTCCAAAGGAGATTTTACAATTAATGGGTGGCGAACCCGATTTAATAGCTGAAGGCTATGGATACACTAAAGTGCTGCTAGGTGGCAATGTAACAATAATGCTTTTGTTTTTAATCAATGCTATTTTTAGAGGTGCAGGTGATGCTTCTATAGCTATGTGGGCATTAGTGTTATCTAATGGTTTAAATATCATTTTAGATCCAATTTTTATTTTTGGTTTTGGTCCAATTCCAGCATTTGGAGTGGAAGGAGCGGCAATTGCAACAACTATAGGTAGAGGTACAGCAGTTATTTTTCAACTTTTAGTGTTGTTTTATGGATGGAGCAAAATTAAGGTCGGTTTTAAAGACTTGGTGCTTCGAGTAGCTGTAATGGTAAATCTTATTAAAGTGTCTCTTGGAGGAATAGGTCAGTTTTTAATTGGTACATCTTCTTGGGTATTTTTAATGCGTATTATGAGTGAGTTTGGTAGCGAAGTATTAGCTGGTTATACCATTGCAATACGAGTTATGATGTTTACCCTCATGCCAGCTTGGGGAATGAGTAATGCAGCTGCGACTTTGGTAGGACAGAATTTAGGTGCAAAGCAACCAAATAGAGCAGAAGCTTCTGTTTGGAAAACAGGAAAGTATAGTGCTTTTTTTATGGGATTCGTTTCTATTGTTTATCTCATTTTTGCCCCTCAAATTGTATCGTGGTTCACGCAAGAGCCAGAGGTAATTAGAAATGGTTCACTTTGTCTTAGGATTATAGCGGCTGGTTATGTATTCTATGGCTACGGGATGGTAATTATAAACGCATTTAATGGTGCTGGTGATACCAAGACACCAACTTGGATTAACTTTATTTGTTTTTGGTTGTTTCAATTACCACTTGCTTATATCACAGCATTAACATTGAATATGGGACCTTTAGGTGTTTTTATTTCGATAACGCTAGCTGAAGTACTTATTACTATTTTAGGACTTCTTTGGTTTAAAAAAGGCTATTGGAAAACAACACAAGTATAGGATTGTTTAGTAGTATTTTTTTAATTTTAGGTCGATAAATACGAGGCTATGTCAAAAGAAAAATTAGGATTAAATACCATTTGCACACACGTTGGTGAGGTAAAGGACGAACAGTTTAAAGGAGCTGTATCTCCAATGTATTTGAGCTCGTCTTACGAGTTTTTGGATGTTGATGTAAAGCGATATCCACGCTATTTTAACACACCAAATCAAGAATACTTAGCAAAGAAAATTGCAGCTTTAGAACATACTGAAGCTGCTCTTATTTTTGGATCAGGTATGGCAGCCATAAGCCATATGTTTCTGGCGTTTTTGCAGAAAGGTGATCATTTGTTAGTGCAAAATACAATGTATGGTGGAACGGTTAATTTTATAAAAGAAGAGTTTCCAAAATATGGAATAGAATATACTTTTACTAATGGATACAAGGTCGAAGATTTTGAAGCGGCTATTCAATCTAATACAAAGCTTATTCATATTGAAACGCCTTCGAATCCATTATTGACTATTACAGATATTAAGGCAATTGCTAAGCTTGGTAAGGCTAAGAATATTGTAACATCAATTGATAATACGTTTGCTTCTCCAGTAAATCAAAACCCGATTGATTTGGGTATTGATATGGTAATGCATTCTGCTACAAAATATTTTGGTGGTCATAGCGATATTTGCGCAGGTGCAGTAGCAAGTTCTCAAGAATATATTGACAGAGTTTGGAATGTGAGTAAAAATCTTGGAGGTAGTCTTAGCGATATGACGGTTTGGATGCTTGAGCGTAGTATGAAAACTCTAGGCTTACGTGTAAAAGCGCAAACCAAAAATGCTATGAAAATGGCAAAATGGTTAAATAAACATCCAAAGATTGCTAAGGTGTATTATCCGGGTTTAAAATCGCACCCAGAGTATAAACTGGCAAAGTCTCAGATGAAAGGATTTGGTGCTATGCTGTCCTTTGAGCTTGAAGAAGGTCTTGATGCTTATCAATTTCAGAAGTCATTAAAGCTCATTAAATCTTCTATGAGTTTAGCAGGTGTAGAAAGTACCGTGATATCTCCACACTTAACTTCGCATGCACTTTTAACGCAAGAAGAGCGCGATAAGGTTGGGATAAGCGACCGACTAATTAGATTTTCACTTGGTATTGAAGATGTAAAGGATTTACAACATGATATAGATAAGGCTATAGCTGCGCTAAAGTAGCCTTTTGTTTACGGTTATCGGTTTTAAAACTAATACCAACTTGTATTCTGTTAAGATTGTTTTTACGAATATGTTGTTTCAAGTAGCCTATTTGTAATTGTGAGTGGCTAGTAACGTTAAAACCAAAACCACTATAAAATCTATTTTCATGAAATACCTGATCTTGAAAATTAACAAAAGGTTCTTCTGAAACGTTTATGAAAACAGTATTACTCAAATTATATTTCAAACTTAATCGATATCTAAATCTGTTTTGAAGTTCATTTCTGTTTGAAAAGTCTAAAAAGCGTTGCTCAAATCTTGCTCTATGTTGTATGTTTAATTTAGATTTTGTTTGGTTATATGTGTACTGTTCATAAACACGATGCTCATGCACGTTTGGCTGATGGTCAAATTCAAAAACAGTATCTATATCTAAATAAGCATAGGCTAATCCTAAGGTTTGATTATTTTTTATGTGATAGTTTCCACGCAAAGAAATATAGGATAGGTTGTAATTTGAAGACGCTTCATAAAATCGTAATTCAGCCCATGGACTTAGGCTAAAATGCTCATTTAATCTATGATTGCTACCATAGGTGTACCATGAACCTAAATGATTTTCTGATGGATTTTGGGCTTTGAGGTTGGTTGTAATTAAAGTTAAAAATACAATCGTTAGTAGAATTCTCATTTGACTTTTCATCTTTATTATTTGAGAATTAGAGTTCAGTTAAAGTAATGAAAAAGAGGAGCTCCATGAGAGCTCCTCCTTGTCATGGAATTATTAAACATGGTCTGTTAAGTGATGGTGCTCATCAATTAATGGACCTCCTTCTATAATTTGTTCAGAAGCTTCGCTTGCAAATTTTTCAAAGTTCAAGTGGAAAGAGTGCGCTAATTGAATAGCTTTACTGATGTAAGCTCCTTTTTGTAACCAAGTATTCATTGGGTCTAACATTTCTGATGGAACGTTAGGAATGTATTTTGGCATGTACAATCCGAAAATTGGATGTTGTTCATAGTCAACGTTTTCTAGTTCACCATTAAGAATGGCAGTAATCATAGCTCTTGTATATTTTAGTTTAATACGAGAACCAACTCCGTAAGGTCCGCCACTCCAACCTGTATTCAGTAACCAAACATTAACACCAGCTTCTTGCATTTTGCTACTTAGCATTTCTGCATACTTAGTTGGGTGTAAAGGCATAAAAGGCTCACCAAAACAAGCAGAGAATGAAGGGACAGGTTCTGTAATACCTGCTTCTGTACCAGCTACTTTAGCAGTATATCCGGAAATAAAGTGGTATGCAGCCTGACCAGGAGTTAACTTAGAAACTGGAGGTAAAACGCCAAAAGCATCACAGGTTAAGAAAAATATATTCTTAGGATTATCTGCATAAGAAGGTTGCTGAATATTATCTATATGGTAAATAGGATAACTTACACGAGTATTTTGTGTAATACTACTATCCATATAATCTACTTCACCATTATCTTTAAAGATTACATTTTCTAAAATAGCACCAGGCTTAATAGCTCTATAAATGTCTGGTTCTTTTTCTTCTGTTAGATCAATTACTTTTGCGTAGCAACCACCTTCAAAATTGAAGATTCTGTTTTCAGCAGTCCAGCCATGCTCATCATCACCAATTAATTTTCTGTTTGGGTCAGCAGATAAAGTTGTTTTACCTGTACCAGATAAACCAAAGAATATAGCAGTTTCTCCGTCTTCGCCAACATTAGCAGAGCAGTGCATTGGTAATACGTTTTTGTCAACAGGAAGTATCATGTTTAAAGCAGAGAAAATCCCTTTTTTAATTTCGCCTGTGTATGCAGAACCACCAACTAAAGCTATTTTTTTTGTGAAGTTTAAAATTGAAAAATTACCTTGTCTTAAACCGTATTTTTTTGGTTCTGGGCATTCGTAACCAGGTGCGCATAAAACTAACCACTCTTCATTAAAATTTTCAAGTTCTTCTGCTGTTGGTCTTAAAAACATATTGAAAACAAACATATTAGACCAAGGATATTCTGTTACAGTTCTAACTCCCATTTTGTATTCTGGGTCAGCACCTACAAAACCATCACGTACATAAATCTCTTTTCCACTTAAATACTTTTCTATTTCACCTTGTAAATAGTCAAAATTCTCTGGTGATATGGCTTTATTTGTTTTTCCCCACCAAACTCTATCTTTAGTATAATCGTCTTTTACTAAGAATCTATCTTGAGGTGAACGTCCGGTGAATTTTCCAGTATTAATGGCTAAGGTACCATTAGCAGTTTCTTTTCCCATTCCTTTTTCAAGAGTAATGGCTTGTAATTCTTCTGGTGAAAGATTCCAATGGGCTTTGGTGTCTTTCAGTCCATACTTTGTCAGGTCTTTAGTTTTCATAATCGGATCTTTTAATAGTGTTTCCATGAGTTAAAAATTTTAAAATGGCCAAATCATTGGCACTAGTAATAATGTTGTTATTAAGAAGAGTAGAAGCAATGGAGCACCTACTTTTAGGTAATCAATAAATTTGTATCCACCAGCTGTCATTACCATAGCATTAGTGGTTGTGCCTACAGGAGTTAAAAATGCGGTTGATGCACTTATAGCTACTGCAATCATAAAAGGTGCTGCAGATAGGTTTAAGGTGTTAGCGGCTATTATTACAATTGGAGCCATTAATACTGCAGTTGCAGAATTATTAATTACTTGACTAAATGTTGTAGTAAGTAAAAAGACACCACCTAATAGAACTATTGGATGCATATCGCCTAGGGCGTTTACTAAGCCATCAGCAATAAGTTTAGCAGTTCCAGTTTTCTGAAGCGCTAATCCCATAGGAATCATAGCAGCAATCATAACCACGCTTATCCAACTTATACCTTTATAGGCTTTTGGTATAGGTACACACCCTGTTAATAAAATTATACCAGCAGAGATAAGTGCAGCGATTGCACCAGGAACAATTTTAAACACCAATAAACCAATCATAAGTAACAAAGAGAAGAGTGCTATATATGATTTATATGTAATGTTTGTTACGGTTTTTGCCATACCTTCTGGGCTACCTATTATCACTAAATTTTCGTGATAGGTTTTCAGTTGTTCTATATCGTTCCAAATTCCTCTAATTAAGAAAGCATCACCAGCTTTAACAACAATCTCTCTATCTGTAAAAGGTTTATTGTTTCTAGAAGCAGCCATAAGCTGTACACCGAAGCGTCTAAAGTATCTGCCAATTCTTAGTTTTCTACCCACTAATGTAGAATTTGGAGTTACTATAATCTCGGTCATACCAACCTCTTGATTAATTAGGTTATTTCTAAGCTCATCTGCAATAGGCTCTAGTGGCAATAGTCCCAATCTAAATTTTATCATTAAAGCATTAATAGCTTCTGTTGTTCCTTTTACTGTTATAATATCGTGATATTTAAACTCTGTTGCATTTGAAGGGAACTCTATAAAAGGTTCGTTTCCTTTTAAAACATTAGGGTGACGACGTTTAATTCTTAGTACTGAAACATGATAGTTATCTTCAAAATTCCATTCTCCGATATGTGTACCGAGTAAGGGAGATACAGAACGTACTCTTAGTCGGTAATAATCACCTTCAACTTTATAAGCTTCAATCCATTTGTGAAGTGTTGTACTAATGTCTACAGGTTTGTTGTTAGTTTTATTATTGGGAAGTAATTTGTATCCAATAAATCTAAAGTAGAGTAGTGCAATTAATAAAAGCGGAAGACCAATTAATCCAAATTCAAAGAAAGAAAAACCCTCTATGCCACTTTCTATCATTGTATTGTTAACAATAATATTTGGTGGTGTGCCTGTTAATGTAAGTAACCCACCAGTATTAGAACCAAATGCTACAGGCATTAGTAGTTTAGAAGGAAGTGTTCCAATATTCCAAGCAGAAGAAATTGTAACAGGCATCAAAGTTGCTACAGTACCTGTATTGCTTACAACTCCAGAGAGTAAACCAGAGCCTAGAGTTGTAATGAGTAAAAGTTTTGTAATGCTTTTACCGGCCATCTTAATAAATTTCTGACCAGCTAAGGCTGTCCAACCAGTTTGTGATAAACCTTCACCAATAATAAATAATGCCGCAATCATTATTACCGTAGGATTGCTAAAGCCACTTAGCGTTTCTTGTAAATCTAAAATCCCAAAAAGAAATAAACTTAACATAGAAATTAGTGCAATAATATCTGGTGTAAACTTCCCCCAAATGAAGAGGAGAATTGTAACAGTTAGGATGGTTAGCATTAGGCTCATAGTGAGATGTACTTTTAATCTTAGGGTAAAGTTAAAGTCAATGAGGCCCAATAATTATGACTAATGTCATGCTTTTTATGATTTACGAATTATTCAATTTTTTGTAAATTTTATGATGGCAATTCAAAGAAAGTTTAAACGAAACCGTTTGCGAAATAAAAAGGAGATGAAATTCTACATCCTTTTTAATATTTTTGACATCCGAGAAAGATGAAAACCATATAAAATATCCACTATTTATTCTTAATCATACGTCAGAATGATATTTTTGGATATACGATATGAGTATTAAAACAAGAGAAATTACATATGAAATTAGATATTTTAGCCATAGGTGCGCATCCAGATGATGTGGAATTAGGTTGTGGTGCTACAATTGCAAAAGAGGTAGCAAATGGTAAAAAAGTAGGAATTATTGATTTAACAAGAGGCGAACTAGGAACTAGAGGGACAGCAGATACAAGAGATGAAGAGGCTTTTAATGCTGCAAAGATTCTTAGTGTAGGTATGCGTACAAATATGGAGTTTGCTGATGGCTTTTTTGTTAATAATAAAGAACATCAATTAGAGCTTATAAAAGAAATACGGAAGTATAGACCAGAAATTGTTTTGTGTAATGCCATAGATGATAGGCATATAGATCATGCTAAAGGAAGTAAGCTTGTTAGCGATGCTTGTTTTTTGAGTGGATTACGAAAAATTGATACTAAACATAATGATGGTGATGACTGGCAAGAGCCCTGGAGACCTAAGGCGGTTTATCATTACATACAGTGGAAAGATTTAGAGCCAGATATTGTTGTAGACGTTACAGGCTTTATGGATAAAAAGATGGAAGCTGTTTTAGCTTATAAAACTCAATTTTTTGATCCGGAAAGTAAAGAGCCAGAAACACCAATTTCTAGTAAAAACTTTACAGATAGTATTATTTATAGAGCAAGAAATGCCGGAAGATTAATTGGTACAGAATATGGTGAAGGATATACCGTAGAACGCTATCCTGCAGTAGATTCTTTATTTGATTTAAAATAAGTGAAGAAAACCTTTTGTAGAAAAGGGTAAATAATTTACATTTGCAATCCAATTTTAAATGGTGGTTGTAGCTCAGTTGGTTAGAGCGCCTGATTGTGGTTCAGGAGGTCGTCGGTTCGAGACCGATCTTCCACCCAAAAATACAAAGCCTTTCAGAAATGAAAGGCTTTTTTTGTATATCTATTTTTTAAGGTTGTTATTCCGTTGCTTTATCAACAATTGGTTTGTTTGCTCTATTGGCAATTTCCCAAGCTGTATGAAAAACTAAACGAGCTCTGTTTTCTAATAAGTCGTATTCAATTTTATCTGGAGTATCACTTGGTTGGTGGTAATCATCGTGTGTGCCGTTAAAATAGAATATTACAGGTATATTGTTTTTTGCAAAATTGTAGTGGTCAGATCTATAATAAAAACGATTTGGATCATTATCATCATTGTACGTGTAGTCTAATTCTACATTGCAGTATTTTTTATTTACTTCTTCTGAAATATTGTGTAAATCTGTACTCAATTTATCACTACCTATTAGATAAACGTAGTTGCGGTCTCCTTCTTTTCGTTTAGGGTCTGATCTGCCTATCATGTCAATATTTAGATCGGCTACAGTATTTTCTAAAGGGAAAATAGGGTCGTTATCTGTATAGTGTCTAGAGCCTAAAAGTCCTTTTTCTTCACCAGTTACATGAAGAAAAAGAATAGATCGTTTAGGACCATGGCCAGATTTCTCAGCTATTTTAAATGCTTCGGCAATTTCTAGAATTGCCACAGTACCAGAACCATCATCATCAGCACCGTTATAAATTTCACCATTTTTTATACCCTCATGATCTAAGTGCGCAGAGATAACCACAATTTCATTTGGTTTTGTAGACCCTTTAATGTATGCCACTACATTCTCAGAAGATATTTGTTCAGATTTATTCTCTATTTCTAAATTCAGGTCGGTTTTTAACGTTTTAGTCTTATCATCTTCCAATATAGAAGGGTGTAATGCTTTTGCTAAATTTTCATTTATCATTAGCATCATCATTTCATCATCATTACTCTTTAAAGATAAACGACCAGAAGTTCCGCTTTCGGCTTGTCTTTGGTAGTAAGGAGCATATCTAACAAACATATAAGAATCTAAAAGAATTAGTCCTTTAGCCCCATTTTCTATGGCAGCATCTCTTTTGCTTGATAAAGACTGGCGACCATTAGACCATTTAGTATCTTCTGCATTTCCTGTTGTTACGTAGTTACCATTGTCATCTTTAGGCTCTCCTGCTTTGGCTAAAACAATTTTACCTTTTACATCAAGGTCTTTATAGTCTGAGTAGTTTTCTGAATCAATTCCGTAGCCAACATAAACTATCTCTTTTGTTGATAGCTCAGTATTACCAGAAGCTCTTAAGACAATATGATCTTCAAAGCTTTTAAATTCTGTGCCGTTCACGGAAATTTTTGCTTCAGAAACGCTTTGTTTTTCTAAAGGTACTTCTTGAAAATAATCATCGTTTCCTAATGGTGTTGGTATATCTAATTCTTGATATTGAGCTTTTAAGTATTCAACAGCCATTTTTTGTCCTTTTTCACCAGTTTCTCTACCTTCAAACTCGTCAGAAGCATATTTGTAAAGCATTTCTTTTAGTTCTTCTGCGGTAATTGTTGATGCATATTTTGTTGGATCTTCAACTTTAGCTTCATTCAGATATATTGAGGATGAATTGTTTTTAGAAGAAGTAACGCAACCGGTAATTAATAGTGCCGAAAAAATGAGCAATAATATTTGTTTCATTTTGTGATGAATTGTTTAATGTTGATAACTATGGACTAAATTACAAAATTCAAAAATAGCTTAAGTTGTTTTGAGTTTTTCTTTAGCAAAGTTTAACACTAAATAATCTCAGGTTTTAAGCGTTCTGGGGAGTTGGCTAAATACCAAGCAGTAGCAAAAATAAGCTTGGCACGTTTTGCAAGTAAAGGGTAATTGATTTTATCTGCTGTATCTGTTGGTTTTGTATAATCTTCATGCTCTCCATTAAAGAAGAAAACTACAGGAATTCCTTTTGTAGCAAAATTATAATGATCGGACCTGTAGTAATAACGATTAGGGTCATTTGCAGCATTAAATTCGTAATCTAATTCTAAATTTACAAAATTGTAGTTAGCTTCTTGAATTATGAAATGAAGTTCTGTGCTTATGCGATCGGCACCTATAACATATACGTAATCTTCGTTGTCTTGATGTCTGTCATCTACACGACCAATCATATCAATATTTAAAGTGCTTACTGTATCTTCTAAAGGAAAAATAGGATTATTAGTGTAATATCTAGAACCGTGTAGTCCAACTTCTTCACCAGTAACATGAAGAAATACAATGCTACGTTTAGGACCATTACCGTCTTCTACAGCCTTTTTAAACGCCTCTGCCATTTCAAACACTGCCGCAGTACCAGAGCCATTATCATCTGCACCAGGATAAATTTCTCCTTCTTTCACTCCTTCGTGATCAGAGTGTGCTGTTATGTAAATATATTCATCTGGATAGTCAGAACCTTCAATGTAAGCTATAACATTTTGTGAATCGTCTAAATCATCAGGTAAAACAGATTTAGGTACTTTTTGGAAGTAATCTGGATGGGTCTTAGGAGGATTTATTCCTAAAGAGTCATAGTAATTTCTTATGTAATTACAAATTTCATTATGACCTTCTTCTCCAGTCATACGACCATAGTATTTTTCTGAAGATACTTCTTCAACATAGAGTCTTAACTCATCAATGGTGATAGTTTTTAAGTATTTTTCTACAACATTTTTATTGTCATAAGATATACTTTCTTTCAATTGTTCAATTTTTTCACTGTGTCTTAATGTAGCGCAAGAACCTACAAGAATGAGTGCAGAGGCAATTAATACTTTCATTTAATGAATTACTTGTTTTACTATGATTTATCAAACTCTACTATTTATTCTCTTGCGAAAAATTGGGGCTAAATAATAGAATTTTACTTGTAACTATTTGATTTATGCAAAAATAAGTTAAAACTATGAGATATTTTCTTACAGTTGGTGTGAAAATTTAAATATCTTCATCAAAGTCTATATCTTCTAATAGTTCTTTAGAATCTTCAAGGTTTTCTTCCTCACGTTGTTTTAATTGCTCTGTGTCTCCAACCTCAGAAGTATAATAAACGCTTTTGTAAACAGTTAAAGCCAAAGCGATGATTACCATCAAAAATATATATTGAATTGATTTTGTTTTGGTATTGTTTTTTTTAGAGATATAAACAATTAACAAGCCTAGTATAAAAGCCACTACAATAGGTATAATAGCAATGTTTGAGAATGGTGTAACGGCTAAAATAACTGATAATATAGCAGCTATAAATCCGAAAATTATTATAAGTTTTTTTCCCATAACTTTTTAATGTTTTAAGCCAGTTGCAGTTTGTATCTTTAATTCCCCATTACCAACAGCTATTTTAAATTTTGCATATACAGGAATTTTATTTTCATCGGCTGTTAACCATAGTAGATTAGAATTATTTCCTTTTAGGACATCACTCCCTTTTACTGATAATGCTAATTTGTAACACTCTTTAGGTCCTAGATTCGTTGAAATGGTTTCTTTGCTAAGATATTTTAAAGTAATGGTAGTTTCTTTATTGTCAAACAATACGGTAAAGTCTTGTTGATCTCCTGGGCTAGCTTTGTGAATATCTAGATTTCTTATATGATACAGTGTGCTGACTATATCTTTTGTAGAAGCATTAATTTTTACATTCTTGTTTTCATCCCAAGTGGTACCATCTTTTCTTTTTTTACGTTTTAGGCTCTTTACCAAATTAGCTTTATGGTTATACTTATACTGCATAAATTTATAATAACCACCTTCGCTAATATCTCTTTTGTATAGATAAGGAGTAAGAGTTTTAGGGTTTACATAGCTTTCATACAAATCTCTAATTTTAAAAAAATTATCCCATTTTTTATATGTAGCTGCAGTACACTTTAGACGCATCAAAGTACTCTTGGAAGTTTTTACTTCACTAGTTTCCATTTTTACTTGAGCAATATCTGTTAATATACCAGACATGTTATATGATGCCGAAAACACTAGTTTTTCCCCAAAAGCAATTGTATTGTTTTGCGCTGTTATATACAATCCAAATAAAATTGTAAGGACAAAAAAATATTTTTTCATAGAGATTGATTTGTTATAATAACGACGTATGTAGCATATATTGTGCCGAAAATACAATGCATTATTTAATGTTGCTAATTTTATTTAAAAATCACTCAAAAAAACATTTTTAAAAAAACTACATAAAAATCTTTGGCTACATCAAAAAGGGTTTTATATTTGCATCCGCATTTGGAGAAATGGCAGAGTGGTCGAATGCACTGGTCTTGAAAACCAGCGAGGGTCACACCTCCGGGGGTTCGAATCCCTCTTTCTCCGCAAAGAGTTCCTAGAAATAGGAACTCTTTTTTGTTTATAGCATATCTTTGCTAAAAAAAGTTTAGATGTCTATAATAGAAAAATTAAAGTGGCGCTACGCTACTAAAAAGTTCGATACTTCAAAAAGTTTATCTCTAGAGCAATTAAACACATTAAAAGAAGCATTTAATTTAACAGCTCTGTCTTACGGTTTACAAACTCTAAAGTTGATTGTAGTAGAAGATAAAAATACTAGAGAACAATTATTAGAATATTCTTATGGTCAACGTCAGGTAGTTGATTCATCTCATTTATTAGTTATTTGTATTCAAAATGAGATTAATGATGAGGATGTTGATAACCACTTTGATACCATAAAAAATATAAGGCAAACACCAGACGAAATTTTAGACCCTTTTAGAGATGGTCTTAAATCTACCATTCAAAATATGACTCATAGCACAAAAAATGATTGGGCCACTAGACAAGCTTATATTGTATTAGGAAATTTAATGACGGTTTGCGCAGTAGAAAAAATAGATAGTTGTCCTATGGAGGGCTTCGTGTCAGAGCAAGTAGATAAAGTTCTAGAATTAGATAAATACGGATTAACTTCTGTGCTTTTATTTCCGGTTGGTTACAGGGCTCAAGATGATATGTTTGCTAATCTAAAGAAAGTTAGGAAACCTTTATCAGAAACCGTTATAGAACTGTAGGATATCTCTTCAAGAAGTGATTCAAAAGTTTATATTTGTTTAAAATAAAATAAAAATTTATGCCAGGATTTGAGTTGTTTGGTGACTTGGAAAGAAAAGAAGTTAATGATGTTTTAGATAACGGTGTTTTAATGCGCTATGGTTTTGATGGTATGCGCAATGGCCATTGGAAAGCCAAAGAACTTGAAACAGAATTAGGTAAAGCTTTTGAGTCTAAGCATGTACAATTGGTATCTAGTGGAACTGCTGCCGTTTCTGTAGCATTGGCAAGTGCAGGAGTAGGTGCTGGTGACGAGGTTATAATGCCAACATTCACTTTTGTAGCTAGTTTTGAAGCGATAATGATGTTGGGAGCCATTCCTGTTTTGGTTGATATTGATGATACGCTTACTTTAGATCCAAAAGCAGTTGAAGCTGCAATTACCGATAAAACTAAGGCTGTAATGGTAGTTCATATGTGTGGTAGTATGGCCAATCTAAAAGCGCTTCAGAAAATTTGTGACCCTAATAATCTCATCCTTGTAGAAGATGCATGTCAGGCAATTGGGGCAACTTACGAAGGAAAACCATTGGGAAGTATTGGGGATTTAGGCTGTTTTTCTTTCGATTTTGTTAAAACTATAACATGTGGTGAAGGTGGAGCGGTAGTAACTAATAATAAAGACTATTACCTTAATGCAGATCATTATTCAGATCATGGTCATGACCATGTGGGAAATGATAGAGGTGCAGAAACTCATCCGTTTTTAGGATATAATTTTAGGATATCGGAACTTCATGCTGCTGTAGGTTTGGCCCAAGTAAAGCGTTTACCAGAGTTTCTAGAAATTCAACGTAAGTATCTAAAGATATTTCAAAATAAATTCTCTCAAATTTCTGAAGTTACTTTAAGAACTGTTCCCGAAGGTGGAGAGGAGAGTGGCGCGTTTTTTAATTTCTTTCTACCAGATTTAGAAACGACAAGAAAAGTAATTCAAGCTTTTAAAGAGAATGGTATTGATGCTTGTTGGAATTATTACGACAACAATTGGCACTACATACGCAAATGGGATCATTTAAAAGAGCTTAAATCTTTATTTCCAATTACTCAAGAAGTAAAAGATGGTTTAAAATACCTTCAAACAAAATCATTCGAACAATCAGATAATTATATTGGTAGAAATATTTCGTGCCTTATTAAATTATCTTGGACAGAAGAAGAAGTTGAGGAAAGAGCAGAGAAGATGACAGAGATTATTCAGAAAATAGTTACTCAAAAGGTAAGGCTATAGTTACTTTGGTGCCTGAAGGAAATCCTTTTTCAAAGAGGTCGATGAATTCAATATATCCGCTTGTTTGATGATTTTTGCTAAAATGCATTAAACGTTCTTCAGATAGTTTTATGCCTAGCGATTCTCTTTTATGCAGTTTTTTTTCTTTCAGTTCCTTAGATTTTTGCCTGCCTATACCATTATCTATAATGTTGATGTTCAATAGCGAGTCTCTTTCCTTGGTTATTAAGACCTTTAGTTCTCTTTTTTTAGACCTATTAAGTGATAGCCCGTGCCAAATGGCATTTTCTATAAAAGGTTGTGTGATTAATGATGGTATTTTAATGGAAGATAAGTTTAGAGATGTATCGTATTCGAGCTTAAAATCTATGGTGTTGTTAAATCTCAGGTTTTCAATGTTAACATATAGTTTTAGGGTTTCCAATTCTTCTTCAAGAGTAGACTCTTTTGACTCGGTTGAAGCTAAGATCTTCCGTATTAATTTTGAAAACTTGTTGAGATAAAAGACGGCATTTTCCTTTTCGTTATCTATAATGTAACGTTTTATGGAATTTAAAGAATTGAATATAAAATGAGGATTCATCTGGCTTCTAAGGGATGATACTTTTAACTCTGCCAGTTCTTTATCGTATTGTATCTCAAGGTTTTTTAGCCGCTCAATTTCAGCTTTTTCATTTAGGTTTCTTACATCTCGCTCAAGCTGTTCCTGTATTTTATCTTTTAGCTGTTCGTTTTCTTTTAATTGTTTTATGAGGTTGTTTTTGGATTGGTCTCTCTCATCTAAAATCAGTTTTTGTTTATGCCCTAGACCTAGAGAGAAAATTATATTTTCTAAAATAAAACCAAAGTATAAAATGCTGTAAGCTGGTTCAACACTTTTTTCTTGAGCCCTTAAGTCTAGATAATATAACAATGAAATAACAGAAGTCAAAAAAAGTACCAAAGAACCCACGATAATATAATACTTTAAAAAACTTTTTGACTTAAAAAAAGGAACGTACATTACCAAGGCAAACGCACTCATTAATATGGTGAATATAAAGTAACCATTGTATAGAATATCAAAGTTTTTTGAGAATAAGAAGATTATAAACTTAATTACGCAAAAGGCAATGATTACATATAGGGCTCTAATACTATACTTATACCATTTTGGAAGCTCATTTTTTGTGTTTAAGAACTCAAAAGCAAAAAAGGCGTATAGTATAAAATAGATCTCTGTAAATACAACAGGTAGTTTTTTTATGCCTTCTATTGGTTTTATGATGGTGTACAGAAAACCATCATTTAACCACTGAAATTGAGATAGAAATATAAAAAAAGTATAGCCGCTGTAAAGTAGGTAAAGTTTGTCTTTATGCTGAAAATAAAGCAAAAAATGATATACCGATAAAACAAATAGAATTCCTAACGTAAATGTTAGAAAACCATTTTGATGAGGATGGTTTATTAAATATTCTAATGGAGATTGTTTCAAGCTCAAGGGTTTAATACCTTTAAAAGGTCATTTTTTTTAGATCGAGACACTGGAATACTGACATTGTTTTTTAAGACCACGTGGCTGCCATCGGTGGATACAAATTCTTTGATAGTGTTGAGATTAACCAAATAAGAATGGTGAACCCTAAAGAAATCATTGCTCAATTGTTTCTCAATATCCTTCAGCTTTTTTGAGCACGTTTCTTTTTGATTATTTACTAGGTTTATTTCGGTGTAATTACCGTCAGATTTACAAAAAAGAATGTCATCAAATTCTATATAAATGGTCTTGCCCAATTGTGGAATAGCCAAACGTTTAGAAACTTTTTTTGTATCTATAGATTCTAAAATTTTTTTTACTTCTTCGCCTAGAGTATTAGCTTTTTTGTTTTTTAAAACGCGATCAATTGTTTTGTTCAAATCTTCGGAATCTATTGGTTTTAATAGGTAGTCCAAGGCGTGTTCTTTAAATGCTTTAATGGCATAATTATCATAGGCTGTAGTTATTATTAAATCGAAATCTCTATATTTTAAATGACTTAAAAGTTGAAAGCCGTCCATTTCAGGCATTTCTATATCCAAGAATACACAATCTGGTTTTAAATAGTTTATTGCAGAAATCGCTTCAATAGGATTAGTAAAAGTATCACAGATATCAATATTGCTGCTGAAATTTTCTATTTCCCATTTTAAATTTTTGATGGCATTTAACTCATCATCTACAATAATAGCCTTTATCATATTACTACCTTTTATTTCAAATATATATACATACCAATCCTAAGTATTGCAGAACTACATAAATGGTGTTAACCAATACATAGTTTGTTTATTGCAGTTTACGGATTGTCAAAAATCAATAATATACTCTACAATTTACAAAATACATCTTTAAAACAGCAATTTGTATAATCGTTAGTGTTGAATGTAAATTTCTATGTTTTAGTAGCTTATGAATAAGATACATTTGATTAAAACTCAAAAAAATGAAGCAAAGACACATGCTCTTGATTTTTATTGGCATCGGTTTTTTCTCAAATTCTGAAGCGCAAATACTCAAAAAACTCAAAAAGAAAGCAGAACAGGCTGTAGAGCGAACCATACTTAGAAAAACAGACGAGGTGGTATCGGATAAAACCGAAAAAGCCATAGACGCTGTAGTAAATCCTCCCAAAGTAGAGCTTAAGTCTGATAGTACTCTAACGGCAGAAACATCTTATCCAGACAATATGGAGTTTGATAATTCTTCTATAGCCAATAACACGGACGCTAAATGGGCATGGTATACCTCAGATCTTAGGGTAACCTCTTATGATAAGGACAAACAATCGGATATGGTCATTTATTTTGATGCTGATGCTGTGGCCATGCAATCGTACTACACAGATCAACGTACAGGAAAACCTGAGACTAGTTACATTGATAGTGAGGGTTTCTTTGTTGCCTATAACGAAACCGAAGGACAGTATAATAAATCCCAATTATTGAATATGCCAGGCATGGATATGGTAGCGCCAAGTATGATGGCATCTGCCTATAAATTACCAGAGGGTAGAATTTTTGAAGGTTTGGAGGAAATGAAAGAAAAAGGACTTGCTATATATCCATTTATGCATGTTGATTTTCCATTTGTCTTAAAACCAGATCACTTTAGAGATGAGATGGTTGCTGGTAACTATAAGGAATCAAAACTGTCTTGCAGAGGTAAAATGGGATGCACTAAATTTTCTGTCAATGAAGATGGCTACAAAGGCAGTTATACGCTTTTTGACAACCAAGATCGATTAGTAGAAATTAATATAGTTGTAGAAGACGATCCCTTTTATGGTTCAGGAAAAGGCAAAATAGCCTATTTCTATGAGTCTTGCGATGTTAAAGTCCCTGTAGCAGTAGAAAAGAAAACACCAGGACAAGATTTGCTCAAAAAAGGCATGAATTCGATTTACGAGAAAAACTAAAGCATTTACATTATGAAATTTAAACTAAGTATTTGTGCATTGTTGTTTTTAATGGTTTTTGGGTGCAAGCCTAATAATTCAGAGGAAAATCAGTATAGTGAAACAGTAAAATCAAACACTACAAAAGCTGCTGTAGTACTAAACATGGAAGGGGAAACCCATACGATGCAATTAGAAGCTATTAATCCTCAGAAAAAGCTAGATTTTGATAAAGATGATCTTCAGTATGTCATATACACTAACGAAAGTAAAGTGTCCATAAATTTTAACCTAAAAGGTTCAAATGTATTGAAAAATGGACCTATGACCTATACCATTCCTGATGCCAACGAAGGTGCTATAATTATAGACCTCAGTTTTTTTAATAAAGATCGTAACGTAGAAAAACGAAGTAATAAACGCATTGTATTTAGGTCGGGTACAATTACAATTTCTAAGCTCACCAAAAACAGTCTTATTATGAATTTTGAGGGAAAAGGTAATGGAATGATAGAACGAGGTAAATCATTGTTTCCAATCTCTGGATCCATAAACATAACATATTAATAATTTATATATGAAAACGTATTACAACACTATTTTAGGGCTATTGTTTAGTTTTTGTGCTTTTTCACAAACTTTTCAAGACAACGCTGCTAACGAAACCATTGGTGATTTTCCTTCTCAATGGGATGTAGTAAGCGGTATGGCTACTGTAGATGTACAAGATGGTTACAAACTTATAAGTTTAATGCATGGAGGCGTTATTAAACCAATTGTCAATAACCAAACCAACAATTATTTAAGTAAGGATTTTACAGTAGAATTCGATATCTTTTTTGATAAAACATCTTCACTCTATGGTCAAAGATTTCAATTAAGGTTATGGGATGGTGCATATGGTTACCAAAAAGATGGCATACGTTACAAACCGTTTATAATTTATAGAGATGGTTTAGAAACGGATTGGAACCATCCAGAAATGGGAGGAGCTAAAAATCATTTAAAAGAGTTTCAAACATTAGATCCTGTCTGGAGACACATAAAAGTTGAGGTTGCACAAGGAAAATTAAAAATCTTGATGGACGACAAGCTCATTTTAAATATTCCAAGATTTAAAATGCAACCAACCATGGTATCTATTGGTGGTGCTGTAAATGACTCGCAGTTCGATGCTAAAATAGGGTTTACAAATATTCAAATCTATGGAAATACCAGTCAAACTAAAACAAACACAGGGACTAAAGTTATTTTAGTTGTGGATAGTAAGACAAAAAAGGTTCAAAACATTGAGCTTTATGAAACAATGACAGATCCCACTCAGGTTAAAGAAAAATATCCAAATAGCTCATTTTATAAAGGAATACTCTATGGTAATTATTCTATTACACCTATTGATAATGCTGTTTTAGCGTTTGAAACCACTAAAAATTATATACCTGGAGACTCATTCATACCTGGAGACTCATTCATACCCGGAGACTCATTCATACCCGGAGACTCATTCATACCTGGGGATTCATTCATACCTGGAGATTCTTTCATATCCGGAGGCTCATTTATACCAGGCGATTCTTTTACTCTAGGCAATCAGTTCAACTTAACTACAAATACAGAAATATTAAAATCCCAAAACGGTATAGTTTTTCTTAAAGCAGAAGGTAAGCAAACAGCAAATGCTACAGGGCAAACAGGTACAATAAGCTCTACAATCAACACGCCTAATGGTGTAACACAAGATACAAGTATTGATGAAGATGCCACATTTACACCCATAACAACTACAACGATTGATCCACAAATACTAACCCTTGAGCTTCCTGAAAAGCCAATAAAGCTAAAAGTGACATTAACAGATTTGTTGTGCATTAAAAGATCGGGAAGTAATGATGCAAGATATTCATTTTGGCAGTCTATCGACTATAAGTCAAACGGAAGTAATAAGACAGCAGTAAATAAAATTTGGGGTAATAAGGGCATTAATTTTAATTGTAATGATGATTACCCTTGCGAGTATAACCACAATACGCTTTCTCACGAAAATCAAGATCCTTATATAAGATTAGCGCAAACTGGAAAAAAAGAAAGTAATGTTATGAATGCTTTGGTTTTTGAAATAACACCTGACGAGCTTAATGGTTCATCATCAAATTTTTTGATTAGAAGCCTTTTAGCAGATAATAATCTAACCGGAACAAAATTTAAGGTTTTATATGACTCACATATAGAAGTTGACATAAACCAAATCGTTTCAGATTTAATTAAAGCAAATGAAGACAAAAGTTTAGAAGGTTTCAATACGCCTTTTCATGATCCAGAAATAATGAAAGCACAATATGGTTTATTTAAAACTTTTGATAGTGGTCCTAATGCAAAACTATGGGTTCGCCAAGTTGGTAAAACTTTAGAAGGCCCTATTTCATTAGGTAATACAACTGCTAATAATGGTGAGCGAGGTGCAGCATGGATAAAATTCGAATTATTAAACTATTAAAATCGCAATCATGAAACCAAAATATTTAATACTATTCCTAGCTTGTTTAACCATTAGTTTTTCAACTGAGGCACAGATTTTAAAAAAGCTTAAAAAGAAAGCAGAGGCAGCTGCGGAACGTACACTATTAAATAAAACAGATGAAATAGTTTCAAAAAAGACAGAACAAGCCATAGACAGTGTTGCTACATCAAAGCCTAATAAAAAAGAGAAGAATAAAAATGTAACAAGTAGTACTAAAACTCAAAATAGTGAGGCCGATTTACACTTACAGGCGAGTGTACAACCAGAATCTACACAATTGGGTGGAGCAGTTACTTTTACAATAGCGGTTAATAATAAAGGACCAGCAATCGCTAAGGATATCGTTTCAAAAGTTCACATTCCAAGTAGTTACAGTATAACCAATATTTCAGTTACTCAAGGTTCTTATAATCAAGACACAAAACTGTGGCAAGTAGGTACATTAAAAGAGTGGAGTAGAGCTGTGATGACCATTTTGGTTGTGGTTATGGGTGATAGTGATTTAATGACCACTGGCGAAATTATAAGCTGTAGTGTAAAAGATCCCGATAGCAAACCAGGTAATGGAATAGATACCAATGGCAATGGTGATATTATTGATGACCGTGATGATGAAGATGATGGAGATGGTCAAGATGTAAAGATTAGTGATTTGGCTATTGATAATTCAGAAAATGATGGTTCTAATAGTGATGATACTGAAAGTAATTCAACTATAGAAGTAGCGATAGATGAAGATATTAAGCTTGTAATGGAGCATAAACGTGATAAAGTTATTTCCTATTTAGATTTTGATACCATGGCAATGCGTATGGAATATCACAGCAAAGGCAAAAATCCAGACCCAGTGTATTGGGACAAAGATGGTTATATCTATTCTGGTGAAAAAGGACAATATTACAAGATACCGTTTAGTCAGGTTAAGAATATGGGCAAGAATATAACAAAGATGTTTAGCAAAGGAAATAAGGGTATGCCAGGTGCTGTGTTACCTAAAGTCAATGGCAAAACGGTAGATTTAGAGTTTCCAAATGAACCCATTGTATATAACGGTTATAAAATAAGGGTATATCCAGACCGATACCCAATAGTTGAATGGGCATTTATGTACCATCCAAAAATTTTTAGGGGAGCAGATAATGTTAAAGAAGAGATAGTGGAATGCAGAGGGAATTCTAATTGTACCAAGTTTACACTAACAGATGGCAAAGAAGCTGGATCTACTGTGTTGTTTGATCATAAAGAACGATTGGCAGAAATCACAAATCCTGATGGAGCTTCTGCAATTTATACTTACGAACCTGCAACTGTAAAGCTGCCGAATGCTCAGGAATACAATTTCAATTTTAGTAAAAATTAATAAAAACGAAATCCAATTATTATCATGAAATACCTTAACAATTATAGTTTACTGTTAATAGTGTTTTTATTGCTGTCTTGTGGCAATGATGAAAAAAAGGATGCTAAAGACACTAATACTATTGCAGATAAAATAAAAACAGGTAACAACCTTGTAAAAGGTGCAAGGGATTTGGCAGAAGAATCAGAAGCCTTAAAAAACCTCACACCAATTTCTGTAGAGACTTTAAAAGCGTTTTTCCCCGAAACAATATATGGTTTACCAAAAACAAATAGCGATGCTTTGGATATGGCAGGCACTTCCACAGCTTTTGCAACCTATGGGCAAAATACCAGTAAGCAAATAAAATTGAGGATTATTGATGGTGCCGGAAAAAAAGGTTCGGCAGCCACAACTGTATATAGGGCTATTAAATATGATAAAACCAATAAAGAAGACTATGGAGATTATATCAAAACAAAAGAGTACGAGGGTACAATTGTAAAGGAGCGCTTTGATAAAAGTCAAAATAGATACATCTTGGAGTTTTTTTATGATGATCGTTTTGCAGTCAATTTAAAAGTTACTGGATTTCAACAAGAAGATGTTTGGGTGATTTTTAAAGAATTTCAACTTAAAAATTTAATTAACTAAATTTATATCAGTTTAAAAATCAAATAATTAAATTATGAAGCGAGCTCAATCATCTATTCTTATGTTACTTATGGTGCTTATTGTTTCCAGTTGTAAAAATGAAAAGAAAACAGAACCAATAGAAGACACTGCAAGTGGTGAAAATTACGGTCAAGTAGAAGTCATTACTAGAGCTATGGAATTTCAAACTTTAGATACTCTAAGGTCTGGATGGACAACATTTAGTTATAAGAATTTATCTGGTGAAGTACATTTTTTCTTAATGGATAAATTGCCTTCAGACAGTATAGTCAAATCTGACATTACAGATCATTTAATGCCAGTATTTGACGATGGAATGAAATATTTAATTGAAGAAAAGGTAGACAGTGCTATGGCTGCATTTGGTACGATTCCAACGTGGTTTTACGATGTTAAACGTTTTGGTGGCTCAGGACTTATATCACCAGGTAAAACAGCAGTATCAACCATCAATTTAGAGCCTGGCAAATATATGATGGAATGCTACGTGAAAGCGATTAATGGCGAATGGCATACTTCTCATGGGATGTGGAAGTTTATCACGGTTGTGGATGAACCAACAGATCACAAACCTTCAAAAGCAACTCATACGCTGAGTGTTTCTAGCACAAATGGATATGAATTTAGTGGAAAGCCTACAGCTGGTAAAACTGTTTTTAAAGTAGATTTTATAGACCAAGTGCCTCATGAGCATTTTTCAGGACATGATGTCAATTTAATTAAATACAAAGAAGGTGCAGATATGAATGCGTTAGTGCATTGGCTAAACTGGATGAATCCTGATGGTTTGCGAACACCTGCGCCAGATCAATTTGAGTTTCTTGGAGGCATGAATAACTGTGAAGCAGGTGAGACCGGTTATTTTGAAGTTGTGCTGGAACCTGGAAACTACGTATTGGTTTCAGAAACACCAAAAGCAGACGAAAAAGGTATGCTAAAAACGTTTGTTGTAGATTAAAAGGTTATGAGAAATACAAATTTAAAACTCGCTATTATTCTATTAATGGCATTCTTTATGTCATGTAAGTCAGATAAAAGCGAATCTTCGAATAAATTCTCAGTTACTGAAATTTATAAACCTATTAAAGTAGTTTCGGAAGGTATGGAATTTCAAATGAAGGATACTTTAGAAGCTGGCTGGAATACGTTTAAGTACCAAAACAAATCTAATGAGGTTCATTTTTTTCTGCTTGAAAAATTACCAGAAGGCATTCGTATTGCTAACTATAAAAACGAGCTAATTCCTCCTTTTAAAAAAGCAACAGAACTTTTACTTCAAGGAAAAGTAGATGAAGGATTAAAGCAATTTGAAACTATTCCCACTTGGTTTTCTAAAGTTAAAGTCTCAGGTGGCGTAGGATTGATTTCACCAAACGTTGTTGGAGAATCTACGTTTTATTTAGAACCAGGAATCTACGCCATGGAATGCTATGTGAGAATGCACAATGGTATGGCTCATGTCTATTACGGAATGCTTAAAGAGGTTATTGTTACTGAGCAAAAAAGCCAATTGGAACCACCAAAAGCTAGTGTTAATCTTTCTGTATCTTCAAAAGAAGGGATTGTTCTAAACGATTCTATTACAGCTGGAGATCATATTTTTGGAGTACATTTTAAAGACCAAACGACTTATAAAACCATGTTAGGGCATGATGTTAATCTCGTTAGGTTTGATGACTTTGTCTTAGTCGATACATTGAATAACTGGATAAATGCAGCAGATTTAAATGCGTTTAGGTCACCAGCTCCAAAAGGACTAACTTTCTTGGGAGGAATTAATGATTCACAAGCAGGAGCAACAGGTTATTTTATGGCTTCGCTTACACCAGGAAACTATGCTATTATTTCTGAAATACCTAATTCCAAAGAAAAAGGCTTATTAAAAACCTTTGAAGTTATTGATTAGTAACCAACATAATCTACAATCTCTAAGCCATAACCAATCATACCAACACGTTTGGTCTGTAAGCTGTTAGATAAGAGATTTATTTTACTAATTTTTAAATCATGAAGGATTTGAGCTCCAATACCAAAGTCTTTAGAATCCATAGAGATTCTAGGTGCTTTAACTAATTGTCCTTCTTCTTGATTTTCTTTTAAAACAGATAAACGCGACAGTAAGTTCATAGATTGGGCTTGCTGATTGATAAAGATAATAGCACCTTTTCCTTCTTTATTGATAGCGTTAAACATATCATCTAGTTTTTGGTCAGCATTATTGGTTAGTGTACCAAGAATGTCATTATTAACCAGAGTAGAATTAACACGTGTTAAAATCGTTTCATCAGATTTCCATGTGCCTTTAGTCAGAGCAATATGTACTTGATTGTTGGTAGTTTGTAAATAAGCTCTGAGTCTAAACTTACCAAAACGTGTTTCTATATTAAAATCTTCTTTCTTTTCTATTAAAGAGTCGTGCTCCATACGGTAAGCCACTAAATCTTCAATAGAAACAATCTTTAAATCAAACTTTTTGGCAACCTCTAGCAATTGAGGAAGACGCGCCATGGTTCCATCTTCATTCATTATTTCTACAATAACTCCAGCAGGTTCAAAACCAGCTAAACGTGCAAAATCTATTGCAGCTTCTGTGTGGCCAGTACGTCTCAATACACCACCTTCTTTTGCAACTAATGGGAAAATATGCCCAGGTCTAGCTAGCTCAAAAGGCTTTGTGTCGTTATTGACTAATGCTTTTATAGTCTTAGCTCTATCACTAGCAGAAATTCCTGTACTTACACCATTACCTCTCAAATCTACAGAAACTGTAAAAGCCGTTTCCATTGGGTCAGTATTATTTCTTACCATCATGTTAAGCTCTAACTCTTCACAGCGATGTTCTGTGAGTGGAGCACAAATTAAACCTCTACCATGAGTAGCCATAAAGTTAATCATCTCCGGAGTTACCTTCTCTGCAGCAGCTAAAAAATCACCTTCATTTTCACGATTTTCATCATCAACAACAATAATTACTTTGCCCTGACGAATATCCTCTATAGCTTCTTCAATAGTATTTAACTTGGTTTTTGTGTCCATAGCTTTAGTAGTCATAACCTAAAAGTTTAGTAACGCAAAGATACAGTTATTTTGGATGATATTGAGTTTTCTTAACCGAAGTCTTGCTTGATCTTATTTCGTGTAAGAATATATCTTACAGGATATACAATAAATAGTATTATTAAAATAAAACTACTAAGATGCTCCTCTTTTTTAGAGGTAGATTTATAGAATTTTAAATAGAAATAACCATCTACAAAAATATAAATAACAAAGAAAACTAAAGCTATAAACCCTAAGTTGAGAGAAGATTCAGCTACTTCAGGAAGTTTGTTATTTTTTGTAATAAATTGTAAACCTATAAAAAACACACTTAAAATATAACTAACCAAACTTGTATTAGAATAATCTTTATAATCTTTAAGAAGTGTTTTAGATTGCTCTGAAAGTTCCTCTCTATTTACCGCTTTTGCTCTTACCTTAAATAACTCTGTTTCTATTTGATTCTTTTGAACAAAATAAAATATAAAATAGAGTGGTAGACCAAGAAAGTATAGTATAGCACCATTGGCACTTCTAGATTTACCAAGAGCCTTAAATAAATCTATATGTTTTGATATAGATTTAATAAGGGCAATTACAAAAATTAAGAATGCGATAATACCTAATACAAAAAATACAATTGCTAAGGACTGTGGGCCATTGTTGTTGAATACTCCGGCAAGAATATTTAGAGGAGTCATTATAACATAAAAGATAAACGCCAATTTAGAATCTTCTTCATATTCATTTTTTAGACTTATAATTTCATCATGCTTTCTACTAGACAAATGACCAGCTAATCTCAGTTCCTGAACTGTAATTCCTCTTTCGTTTAGTATAGAAATAGCTGAGTTCTTGTGTTCGTATTTATAATCAAAGTCTCTATGGTTTTTGACAATTTGAATAAGCTTTGAGTTGTCAAAACTTAGAAGCGTTTTGTAGTCTTCAGATGTTTTATCTAAATACGATTTATCTCTTATTTCATTTTTTTGAAGCCTAAAAAACTTCTTTAAAGGTTTAAGTATAGATTCAATTTCAAAAGCTCCTTTGTCATTAGTAGCTCTAGATGTTAAATAAATACTTAAAGGAAGCATAACTGCTGTAGATAGCCAAGATCCTATAATTGGACTAAAACTTCCTTTTTCAGCACTGTTTTTGGCAAATATACCAAAGAAGTGATACGTTAAGAATAGTACAACAGCAATTACGATTGGTAAGCCTAAGCCACCTTTTCTTATTAAAGCTCCAAGTGGTGCTCCAACAAAAAATAAAATGATGCAGGCAATTGCTAGCACAAATTTTTCGTGAAAAGCAATGATATGTTTGTTTAAATGTATAGACTTGGTTTCAAAGTTCTTTTTGTTAGAGTCTATAATTTGGTTAGTGCTATTTGCAGAGTTTAATGCAAGGTTTATAATTTGCCCTTTTTTGCTTGCAGGAAAAAGGTCTATAACGTTACCAACAAAAGAAGAATCTTTTTCCGTACTAATATTAAGGTTTAAAGCAGCGTATGTTGTTCTATTGTAAAGTGTGTTGGATAAGGTTTTATAATCTTCATTTCGTTGCCCCTTTAAGCTATCTATTGTATAGTTTAGCTGGTCAATGTTTAACATTGAATGTTTGTCCTTATAGTTCTTTTCATCAAGATCTTCATCGTTAAGAATCTCTAGGTCAACATTAATTGTGTAACTATCAAAATAACTTCTAGCATGAGGTCTATTAATGTTTTTACGAATATCTTTATCTATAATTTCTTCGTAGTAGTTTCCATTAATAAGTTCTAACTGCAATACGTTAGAATCTTCACTACTTTTTAATTCGCCTTTTTCAGAGATAATAACCTTAAAATTTCCCAGTCTGGCCGAACTTTTATCATGTATAACTACATTCTCTAAGTATTGACCTCTATCTCCTGATTTTTTATCTACTTTAATATTAATGTTACCAATTTCATTAAACTGGCCTTCAGCAATTGCGAGAGCAGGCTTAACTTTTGCTATGTTTTTTCTGAGGTTATAAAAGTTATATTCTCCCCAAGGAATAACATTATTAGCGAAAAAGAAACAGGCAATACCAAGTGCGACAATAAAGACGCTTAGACTTCGCATAGCACGTTGAAGTGATATTCCAGTAGATTTCATTGCTGCAAATTCATAGTTCTCAGCAAAATTTCCAAAAACCATAATTGAAGACAATAATATGGTTAGAGGTACAACCAAAGGAATAAGCTTTGGCATATAGTAAAGAATAAATTTCGCTGTTACAGAAACGTCTAAGTCTTTACCCGCAAGCTCAGATATATAAAGCCATACACCTTGCAGTACAAAGATGAACATGAATATAATAAAGACGCTAAAAAACGTCCTTAAAAACGTGATAAGTATGTACCTATCTAGTATTTTCACACAATAAGTATTATAAAACCTTAGTCTATTCGATTGATATAGTAATCAGCATATTTACTTTCGTCAAAAGTAAACAAGGTTTTTGAGATAGGTTGATCGGTTTGAAAAGAATTAACAGTTAATGTCGTTTTTGTTCCGTTTTTACCAACTTCAATAAGATTGTAAATGTGTTTTGTAGTTGCATCTATACCTAATAAAACATGCTTTATTTCAGAGTTGGTGTCCATAGGACTCAATTTTACATACTGAATTTTGCGTCCTTTTACATTTTGAACTATATCCATTTTATAGGTGTAACCATCTTCATAAAAAGATAACATATCGCTAGGTGAAATCGTGCTTTCATCATCTGAGTTGTCTGAAGAAATAGTTACTTCTTCATCCTCAGGACTAATGGTATAAAGTGTTTTGCCATCAAAAATTCTTGTAACTCCTAATATGTTTAATTTATATTTTTCACCTTCAATAACAACGTCACCACGAGTTTCTTGGCTCATGTTTTCTTCATTAACGTTGTTGAGTTCGTATTTAAAGTCGATAGAAATATTCTTATAACTTTTTATTTTATTGCTTACTTCATTTAATAGAGTTTCAGCTTTTGAGTCATTTTGAGCAAAACCTGTAAAACCAAGAGTGATGAATGCTAAAATTAATAATCGTTTCATTTTATGTGAGTGTAAGATTTATTGTTGTTCATTTTCTAATAATTGATCTAGAGCTACTAAATCTGGGACTAAAACTTGTCTGGCTTTACTACCTTCAAAAGGTCCTACAATGCCAGCAGCCTCTAACTGGTCTATAATTCTACCAGCTCTATTATAGCCTAATTTTAGTTTTCGTTGTAATAAAGAAGCTGATCCTTGCTGTGCAGTCACAATAATCTCAGCAGCTTCTCTAAACAATTTATCTCTGTCCGAAATATCTATATCAAGATTTGTGCCACCTTCTTCACCAACATATTCTGGTAACAAATGTGCATCTGGATAGGCTTTTTGAGAGCCAATAAACTCTGTAATTTTTTCAACTTCTGGTGTATCTACAAAAGCACATTGTAGACGAATAAGATCATTTCCTTGTGTATAAAGCATATCTCCACGACCAATAAGCTGATCTGCACCAGAACCATCTAAAATGGTACGCGAATCTATTTTACTTGTTACTCTAAATGCGATACGTGCAGGGAAGTTTGCCTTAATAATACCTGTAATTACATTAACCGAAGGTCTTTGCGTGGCAATGATAAGGTGAATACCAATAGCACGTGCTAACTGTGCCAATCTGGCAATAGGTGTTTCTACTTCTTTACCAGCAGTCATTATTAAATCGGCAAACTCATCTACTACCAATACAATGTAAGGTAAAAACTGGTGACCATCATTAGGGTTTAATTTTCTGGCTTTAAATTTTGCATTGTATTCAGCAATATTTCTACAAAATGCATTTTTAAGCATTTCGTAACGGTTGTCCATTTCTATACAAAGAGAGTTAAGGGTGTTAATAACTTTGGTATTGTCAGTTATGATGGCATCTTCGCTATCTGGAAGTTTAGCTAAATAATGACGTTCTATTTTATTAAAAAGCGTTAATTCTACCTTTTTAGGATCAACTAATACAAACTTTACTTCAGCAGGATGTTTTTTGTATAATAGCGAGGTTAAAACAGCGTTTAAACCAACCGATTTACCTTGTCCTGTTGCACCTGCCATAAGCAAGTGAGGCATTTTGGCTAAATCTACCACAAAGGTTTCATTACTAATGGTTTTACCAAAAGCAATAGGTAATTGCATTTTTGACTGCTGAAACTTTTGGGATGCAATCACAGAACGCATAGAAACAATTGTCGATTTCTTATTCGGAACCTCAATACCAATAGTCCCTTTACCAGGAATTGGAGCTATAATTCTAATCCCTAAAGCAGCAAGCGATAAAGCAATATCATCTTCGAGATTTTTGATTTTTGAAATTCTAATTCCTGCATCTGGTACAATTTCGTAAAGTGTAACTGTAGGACCAATAGTTGCTTTTATACTGATAATACCAATTTTGTAGTTACTTAATGTTTCTACAATTCGGTTTTTATTTTCTTCAAGCTCTTCCTGATCTATAGAAATCCCTTCATTATCATATTTCTTTAATAAATCTAAATGCGGAAATTGATAGTTGCTCAGTTCTAAAGTTGGGTCAAATTGCCCAAAGTCTTCCACTAGTTTATCGGCTAAATTATCAGTTTCAGATTTTTCTTCTTCTACCGTTTCAACTTCAACCTTTAGCTCTGACTCTAATTCTGTTTCTTCTTTAGGTTGAGGCTTAACTTCAATATTTAAAGGCTCGTTGTCTTCTTTTGGTTTAGAATGGTTGCTAATTGTAGGTTCTGGTTTATCGAGAGAAATCTCAAAAGCAGATTTAATAGCTTCGGCTTCTTCAGTTAAGCTATTGTCTACAATGGCAGTTTGTAACTCATCTTCGGTAGTTGGATTCATGTCATTTTGAAAATCCTTTTTTGCACTACTAAAAAGTTTTACAAACGTATCTCCAGTAACTTTAAATCTTAAAGCCAAATAGGCAATAAGTCCAAATAGTAATAATAGTGCAGTGCCTATTTTTCCGATATAATCCTGGAAAAAATGATTCATTTCAAAACCGACAGTGCCACCAAGAATGTCATATTTATGAGTAAAGAAACCAAAGAAAATAGATAGCCAAATAACAATTAATGTTCCCCAAATCCAATGTTTTCTGAGTTTTGCTTTTTTTAGATTTAATGTCACATAAACACCAGACAGAAAAATTAAACCAGAAAAAATAAATGAGGGAACACCAAATCCTTTGCTAATAAACAGTTCACTTACCCAAGCGCCTAATTGACTAGCCCAATTTTTATAGGTTTCTGAACGTTCTGGGAAATTACCCAATGCACTTTGGTCTTCCTTTCCTGTGAATATAAAAGACAAAAAGGAAATAAATAAAAGCACTCCCAAAATAATCAGTAAGCTTCCAAAAATTAGCTTTTGCTGATTAGATAAGGTGAGTGACGGTTTTTTAAAAGTCTTTTTAGACTTAGCTTTGGTTGTATTTTTCTTTTTAGTTGTCTTTTTTGCCATGTTATGCCGAATACTGTTTTCGGTAATTACCTATATATCTTTAAGGTGTGTCTTGTTTATATCTTTTTACCTCATTAGGAATCCCATTAACGTAATCTTCAATAATACGAAGATCTTTAGCAAGATGAGACCCTTCAAACTCAGAAATATCTTCTGTTTTTATATTAGAATTATAAAACTCTAAATATTTACTTGCCAAAGGTACAAAAGACCAATGCCATTTTTCTTCATTATATCCTGTTCTTCCATTATTTTTATTGGTGTAAACCTGATAGAATCCAAAACTATTGGCATTAGATTGTAACCACTGGTAGGTTTTTAAGCCTTTTCCGGTGTTAAAATACGAATTATTTAAACTATTTAAGTCTATATCTGTTCCCCAATGGTGCCTAGATGTAGAAGGCATAGAGCTATATTCTAGAATTTTCTTTGCTCTATCAATTGGATTTAGATTACTATACAGATTCCATTTTCTATTCCAAATGGCTTTCTGCTCATAGAAATTTCTCGTACCAGATATTATTTTGAAATCAATGCTATCTTTTTTTGCTTTTCGAGACATTTCTAGAAAAGCTTTATAAACTGTATAGTTGAGATAAATTTCTTTTGCGGAATATCTGCTATCAACTTTTACAAAGGTAGAATCTGATTGGTAGTTGAATTTTCCAAGAACAAAATCAGAAGTAATGTTTAGTGTATCTTTTGGGATGTTGCTTTTTTCAATCTTAGTTTTTACTTCTGTTTTCGTATTAGTATCCAGAACTGATAATATTTCTTTGGGCTTACTATTGCAGCTAGTTTGAAGTGGGATAAAGTAAAGTGAAATAAAAAATAGCTTCATTTTATAGCACGCCATTGGTCTAAGACTGATTAAATGTTCAATCATATAACGAAATTAAGCTAAGGTTTGATATTTAAAATATTTTAGGTAGATAGATTATTCCTGCGATAATAACTGCAACTATTGATGCAATAAAAACAGCACCAGCCGAAATATCTTTAATGAGTCCAATTTTTGGATGGTGATCTGGATGGATAAAATCTGCAATATACTCCACAGCCGTATTCACACCTTCAATACTCATTACTAAGCCAATCATTGCAGTTTGAAACATCCATTCTGTAGCTGATATATCAAAATAAAAACCAGCAATAGTAACTACTATGGCAATAAAGACTTGGATTTTAATGCTGGCTTCGGTTTTAATAAGAATAAGCATTCCTTTAAAAGCAAAGCCAACACTTTTTAGTCTGTTAATTATAAAAGGCTCTTTAGTATTTTGCATTAAAAATTATGATAAGCTGCTCAAAGCACTAGAATAATCTGGTTCGTTTGCAATTTCAGAAACTTGTTCAGTATATAATACAGTACCATCTTTGTCTATAACAACAACACATCTAGATAGTAATGATTCAAAAGTGCCACTAGAGAATGCTAAACCATAATCTTTACCAAACTGACCCGTTTTGTAATCTGATAAACTTATGACGTTGTCTAAACCTTCAGCACCACAAAAACGTGCCATAGCAAATGGCAAATCTTTAGATATACAAAGTACTTTAGTATTGTCTAACTGACTTGCTTTTTCATTAAATGTTCTTACAGATTGGGCACAGGTTCCTGTATCTACACTTGGAAAAATATTTAATACTAGTCTACTGTCTTTAAAATCTGAAGAACTTTTATCCTTTAATTCAGTATCTGTTAGTTTAAAATCAGGTGCTTTGCTACCAACTTTTGGTAAATTTCCTATAGTTTCTACAGGAGTTCCTCCTAGTGTTACTTTTGCCATTGTTTAGTGTTTTAATTTTTGTTAAAAATAAAAAAAGCAACACTGAAAAGTGTAAATAAAATGATAATGTTTCAGTAAGGAAGAGATACTAGTATATTAACAAGGTAACCTTAAGTAAAAGATTAGAATACAATTAAAACCGTCCAACAATGCCTATTTGGTTTCCTGTGAAAGCAAAATTCCAAGATATTTTATTCTTACGAGGCTCTGAGATATTAAAAGCTTTCTCTTTGAACAAAAATTTATCGACACCATCAACTACAATAATACTTAAGGCTGTGCCAAAGCCAATATCAGATAGCCAATGTGCGCCATCAATTAATCTAGACATTGGAGGAATTGCTCCTAACGTGTAAATACCAACTTTTATCCATGGACTTTCAAACTGTTTGGCAATAGAATGAGCCATGGTTACAGATAGCACTGTATGTCCGGAAGGGAATGAGTGTTGTCCTGCTTCTTTTGAAAAAGGTTTAAAATGAAATGCACCATAACCTGTACCTGGTCTGGCTCTACCAAATCCATTTTTTGCAATGGTTTGCAACAACCCACTTGTAATAGATGAGGTTATAATAAGTATACTTGTTCGTCTAATTTTGCTGTTTTTGGTAAGTAAGCCAAAACCATAAAGCCCAGCATTAGCCATAAAATAATTTTGAGGACTACCAAAATACCAACCGTAATCTCTAATTGCTTTTGGGAAATTAGATCTGTGGTTTTCAATGTATTTGTCAACACCTTCATCTGCAAGAGCTAGGGTAGCAGTGCCAAAAACCAAGCCGCCCAGTTTTAAAAAATCCTTTTGTTTCCAGTGAAGTGGTCTTGTAAACGAATATTTAACGCCATGCCATGTTGTATTAATATCATATTTTAATAACGACCATGTTGAAGCATTATTCTGGTCTATTTTATACAAATGTTGTGCACTAATACCGTTGGTAAAAAACACAATGAGTATTAGTAGTATAATAATGCGTTTAGCTAGCAACATATTATTAAGGCATAGATTATCTCAACTCAGCACCAAGCTTATTTTCAAAGTTAGATTGAAGCTTGCTCATTATTTTGTCAATCTGTTTATCATTAAGTGTTTTATTCTCGTCTTGTAGTGTAAAGCTTACCGCATAACTCTTTTTGCCAGCAGGTAGATTTTTACCTTCATATACATCAAAGAGATTTACATCCTTTAGTAATTGTTTTTCAGTTTGCTTTGCTATGGTAAAGATGTCATCAAATGTAACAGCGTTATCAAGTAATAAAGCAAAATCTCTTCGAACTTCAGGGTACTTAGGTATAGCAGTAAATTTAATCTTATTATGTTGTGCCATTTCTAACACATTATCCCAATTAAAATCAGCAAATAATACGTTTTGAGAAATACCAAAATGCTTTAAAACAGATTTTTTAACCAAGCCGAATTCAACCAATGTTTTCTTTCCTATAGAAAGGCTCATACCTTCACTAAAAACATCTGTTTTATGAGGCATAGATTTTATACGATTTAAGCCTAAACGCTCTAATACAGCTTCGATTGTACCTTTTAAATAAAAGAAATCACTAGGTGTGGCTTGTGTATTCCAACGTTCCTGTGCTTTATTTCCGGTTACAAAAAGTGCTAAATGCTTGTGTTCTTCTCTGTTGTCTGAATATTGATGGTAGGTTTTACCAAATTCAAACATTTTAAGATCATCACGTTTTCTATTAATATTATGCGAAACAGCTTCTAAACCAGAAAATAATAAAGATTGACGCATAACTTCTAAGTCCGTACTTAGAGGATTTAGCATTTTCACATTATGATCTGCATTAAGTTGCTCACTTAACTCAATATATTTTGGAGATGTTAATGAGTTAGCCATAATCTCAAAGAAGCCTTGAGAAGCTAACTGATTACCAATTATATTCTGAAGTTTATAGTCTTCAAAACGTGAAGTGTTTGAAATAGAAGCGTTAAGTTTTTCAGTAGTTTTTATGTTGTTATAACCGTAAACCCTTAAGATTTCTTCAATAACATCAGCTTCGCGTTGTACGTCATTTCTAAAAGATGGTACGGTAAGTCCTAAGCCAGCTTCAGTAACATTATTAATTTTTATGTCTAAAGAGGTCAATATACTCTTTATCGTTTCTTTAGGAATTTCTTGACCAATTAATCGCTTGGCGTTATCAAAACTCAATACAACCTGAAAATCTTCAATCTTATTTGGATAAGCATCTGAAATATCACTTGTAATTTCACCTCCTGCAATTTCAGTAATTAAAAGTGCAGCACGTTTTAAGGCATATTTTGTAAAGTTCGGATCGATACCACGTTCAAATCTAAAAGAAGCATCTGTATTGAGTCCATGACGCTTAGCTGTTTTTCTAACGCTTACAGGATCAAAGTAAGCACTCTCTAAGAAAATATTAGTAGTACTTTCGGTAACACCAGAATCCATACCACCAAAAACACCAGCAATACACATTGGTTTTTCGGCATCACAAATCATTAAGTCGTCTTCATGTAATTCTCTTTCAACCTCGTCTAGAGTTGTGAATTTTGTACCAGCTTCACAGGTTTTAACTTCAACCTTGTTGCCAGTGATCTTTGCAGCATCAAAGGCGTGCAAGGGTTGACCTAATTCATGTAAAACATAATTAGTAACATCTACAATATTATTAATAGGCGATAAGCCTATCGCTTTTAAGCGGTTTTGTAACCAGCTTGGAGATGCTTCAACTTTAACTCCAGAAATAGTAACACCACAGTAACGTGGACACTTGTCTTTATCTTGAACATCTACATCAATCTTTAAAGAACGTGTATCTACATGATAAGACATAACTGAAGGAGAAATCAATTCTAGGTTAACGTCCTTTTGTAATAAGCCAGCTTTTAAATCTCTTGCAACACCATAATGACTCATAGCATCTGCACGGTTTGGTGTTAAGCCAATTTCAAAAACTTCATCATTTTCAACTTCAAAAATTTCAGCGGCAGGTGTGCCAACTTTTAGTTCGGCATCAAGAACCATAATACCATCATGAGATTCGCCAAGACCAAGTTCATCCTCAGCACAAATCATTCCGTGACTTTCTTCTCCTCTAATTTTACCTTTCTTAATTGTCCAAGCTTCACCTTCTACGGTATAAAGCGTTGTGCCAATTGTAGCGACAGGTACTTTTTGTCCTGCTGCAACATTAGGAGCACCACATACAATTTGTACAGGTTCAGCTTCGCCAATATTTACGGTTGTCACTTTAAGTCGGTCTGCATTTGGGTGTTGTTCGCAAGTTAATACTTCGCCAACCACAATGCCTTTTAGTCCACCCTTTACGGATTCGTAAACTTCTATGCCTTCTATTTCTAAACCAAGATCTGTAAGTAATTCGCCAGTTTTCTCGGCATCCCAATCTATCTTAATAAACTGTTTTAACCAGTTGTATGATATCTTCATGTGTTGTTTTGTTCAAGCCACAAAGATAATAATACTTGTACGTTAATGAAATTTGAATATGCTTTTTTATGTAAGGTAATTGTTGTTATTTCGAACTTTATATAAACCCAAAATTTATGCGATATTTATTAGGACTTTTGGTGAGTGTATTGCTTTTTTCTTGTAAGAACGATGCTAAAACCAATTCTCAAAACCAAAGCAAATCATTAAAGTCAGGAACCTACAGAGCCTCAATTCTAATTCAAGATAATGAGGAAATTCCTTTTGTTTTTAAGGTTGAATCGGATACTAAATTAAAGATTTTTAATGCTGAAGAAACAATTCTGGTTGATGAAATAGACTATCAGAACGATTCAGTATATATTAACTTACCAGTATTTAAAGATTTTTTGGTCGCTAAAATAACTGAAGAGAATAATTTATCTGGTTATTATGTTAGTCCTGATAGAAATAGAAGAGTACCCTTTGAGGCGACTTATAAAAATGCCATAAGGTTCGGAACAGGAACAGGAGCGGCTTACAATGTTGAAGGTGTTTGGGAAACGATTTTTAGTAAAGGTGTTGAGGGTGATGAGTATATAGCTAAGGGTATTTTTAAGCAAGAAGATAATGGTGAAATTACTGGAACATTTAGAACCACAACAGGCGATTATCGTTATTTGGAAGGTGTATTAGATGGTACACGCTTAAAACTCTCAACCTTTGATGGTGCGCATGCTTTCTATTTTACAGCAACAGCTACCGACTCAACCATGAATGGTTATTTTTATTCAGGTAACCACTGGAAAGAGCCTTTTGAGGCCAAACGAAACCAAGATTTTGAGCTGCCAAGTGCTAACGAATTAACAAACCTAAAAGAAGGCTATGATAGTTTAGATTTTGTATTTCCAAATACGTCTGATGAGTTGGTAGGTCTTAAAGATGACCGATTTAAAGATAAAGTTGTAGTAGTTCAAATAATGGGAACTTGGTGTCCTAACTGTTTGGATGAGAGTAAATATTACGCAGACTTTTACAAGAAAAGCAAAGATAAAGATATAGAGTTTGTTGCTTTAGCCTTTGAATATGCAAAGGATAAAGAAACTGCCTTTAGTCGTATAGATCGTTTGGCGAGTAAAATAAATATAAACTATCCTATACTTTTAGCACAATATGGTGGTGCGGATAAAACAAAAGCACAAGAAAAGTTACCGATGCTTAATCATGTGTTGTCATATCCAACTTCAATTTTTATAGATAAAAAAGGAAGGGTTAGAAAAATACACACAGGTTTTAATGGCCCAGCAACTGGCGAAAAATACTCTGAATTTAAAAACGAGTTTGAAAATTTTGTAGCTGAGTTGCTGAGCGAATAATTAGCCTTGCTCTGACTCACTTATAAATTAAGGTATTAGTAAAATTACCTGAGAAAATAGATAGATAATTATTGGAACATTAAAAATCAAAGTTGTGTAAAGCGAATAGTTTTTTTCTGCCACCAAATACTTCGATTTTGATTTGTATAACCTAAGAATATTATAGATTATTATAAGATTGAGTGCCAAAGTTAAAAAGGAGGCGCAGATTGTTGTTGAAAGTTCGTTTTCGTATGGTGTAACCCAAAGCAAACTAGCAAATTGTTTGATGGTTATAGAATCTGTAAACAGATAACTTAATGTTATGCCACAGCATGTCCGTACCAGATTAGAAAGCAATATACCTAGAGAAACTATTCCTAATACAACTAAAAAATGGATAAAAATTGATTTTTCTGGGAAGGAAGTTCTGAGTGTATTCTTATTGAGTTGATAATACACTAGAAATAAAATGGGAGAGCATATCAGCACTAATAAAATTTCAATAAAAGCAAGAGGGAATCCCATATAAATCTATTTCTTAGTGATTACGTCTTTTAAATAGGCTAGAGTTGTTAATTATTCGTAATACAGCTTAAACTTTTCAAAAGTTTCTTGTCCTGGAATATTCAAAGTCAAAAGATAAAAGCCTTTTTCCTTAGATAAAACTTGATAAACATATTTATCTCCTTCAACACTAAGATTTGATCTTGTTTCGTTGTTACTTTCAATAAACACAAGTTCAAATTCATTTTGGCTAATCCAATTATAAGTCAATTTAGAAAAAGTATTGTCAGAAAATGAATCTGTCCATTTCCCATCTTTCATTATCACATTGGTTGTTTCTCCATCTGCTTCATAATAATAAAATTTATGTTGCTTCTTAAACTTCTTCATCTCTTTTTTAGAAATTTCAGATTTAGGTTTTTCTGTTAACCTTGTTACAGCCTCTTTAGGTGGGTCTAATCGGTCTAATAGGTTTCTAAATTCTACACAGTTTCTCTGCAGTCTGTAATAGACTTGTTGTCCAACTTTTTCAATTTGTGTTTGTTCTATTTTGCCCAGATAGGGATAAAGCTGTTTTTCGTAAAGTGTTCTTATTTTTATAGTATCATTTTCAATTTCTAGGGTTTTCAAATAGTCACACATTACGTTTGAAACTGAATCGACTTCTTTTATGGTCTGCGAAAATGTTATGTTAGAAGTTATTATGAATAAAATGATTAGTATTTTTTTCATTTCTTAGATTAGGATAATAGGTTTTAGTATCGTTTTGTTGCTTGAAAATCGTTGAGCTTTTAAGCTTTTAACGAAAGATAGGAAATACATTTAGAATTTTACCATATATTTTCATACTTCAACTAAGAACAAGCAATCATATGTTGCTCTTGTTCTGTGTAATGGTTTAATTTATGTTATCAGTGACTATTCTCGCAATTTCTCGAGTTATTTTAGTAGGTGAATTACACCCACAATTCGATAATGCAATTACATATATGTCATAATCAGCAATATAAACTCCCATAGACTTAAAACCAAAAATAGAACCTCCATGTTCATAGATTTTTTCACCATTTTGTGTCTTAATATGCCAGCCATATCCATAGTCAATAGTCTTACCGTTGTTTAGGCTGTAATTTGTAAATGCCTTTTTGGTAGTTTTTTCACTTATTAAAATGTTGTTTTTTATACCTTCTTGCCATTTAAGCATATCATCTGCTGTAGACATTAATGAACCTGATGAAAATGGAATGGAAAAACTAATGTATCGGTTGTTTATATATTCATTATCTTTTACACTATAGCCTGAAGCTCTATTTGGAATAATTTTTTGATGACTGCCATAGTATGAATTAGTCATATTCAATTTTTTAAAAATATGTTGCGCAACGAACGTGTCGTAACTATGTCCTGAGACCAATTCAATAATATACCCAAGAAGAATATATCCAGCATTACAATATTTAAACGATTCTCCTGGCTGAAAATCCAACGGTTCATTCTTAAAAAAATCGACTAATTCTTGCGTTGTTAAATCTTCTTTTGCAATTTCATTAAGTCCTTTAATTTTTGTGAAGTCTTTAATTCCAGAGGTGTGGGTTAACAAATGATGGATAGTTATTAAATTACCATTTGGGTAGTTGGGAATATAGTTGCTCACTTTGTCATCTGTCTTTAGTTTTCCCTGTTCCTCTAAAATTAAGATAGATACTGCAGTAAATTGCTTGGTTATAGAACCGATTTCAAAAACATTTTCAGTTGTCATCGGAATTTCTAACTCCAAATTTGAAAGGCCATACGCTTTTTTAAATATCTGTTTTCCGCCTTTTGAGACAAGATACACACCTCCCGTTGAGCTGTCCGAATATTTTTCGTTTAAAAGGCTGTCAATTTTTTTATTGATGTTTTGGGTATACCCATTTAATTGTAGACTTACGATAGTAAGGATTAGCATTAACCTAATGTTATTCATTTTAATGTGATATAAGTTCTACTATGAGACCTAGTATTAAAACAAAAGGTTACAAAATCAAAAGATATTTTTTGAATGAAGGTAGCTTACTCGTGAGGTATAATTATAGGTTTAAAGTCTAAGTATTTTAGTTTTATTGTTCTATTTCGGTTTCAAATTCAGGTAGTTTGAACTTGTCATCAGTAACATGCATTTTCTCAAATTCAATAACTTCAATATTTACTGATCCAGCTTTGATTTTTAAAGGCAGACAGCCATACTTCTCAAAAATCAAATTTTTATGGTCTAGTTTAAAGTCAGAAAAGTGTTTCGGGTCAATTTTTAAATATTCACTATTAAACCAAAGTTCAGTAGTTGCTATTTTAGTTTTTAGTAAAACTTTTTTACATGGAATATTTAAAATAGTATCTCTATCCTTGGTTTCAACAAATTCAACAAAAGCATCCATTTCTGGGTGTTCGTTCGTTTTTTTTACAATAGCTTCTTTAGAATCCTTTTTCCAAGCATAAACTTTTTGTTTTTCAGGAGAATAAAGTTCAAATCCGCTTTCTAACCCTGTAGATGTTTCAGACATAAATCTGTTTCCTTTATAATAATATTTTTGAAGCATGTAACCTTGTTCTCCAAATACAGGTTTTAAAATTTTTTCTTTAAAGATGCTATCGTTAAACATTTCAGGATTCGGATTTTCTACAGTTGTCTTATAGGTTATCCGTCCTTCAAAACTCTGACCAAAAGATAACGTTGTAAAGACCAGTAGAATCAGATAAATTATATTTTTCATTTTGTGCTTGGTGCTTGGTGTTTGTGTCTAAGGTATTGAAAAAAACACTTTATCCATTTAAATATTCATTCCGCTTAAAAGCAATGCCTTTTCTTATTAAATACGCATGATAGGCACTTGGAATGTCGTGAGTCCATTTTGGTAAAATCAGAGTGATTAATATGCGATCGATGTGAGATATTAATCCCATAATTATAGCTAAAGCAAATGGAATGCCTGCGTGATTGAACCCAATTAAGGATGTAAATGCTACTAATAATGTAATTCCCCATAATTTTGATAGAAATGCGTGAGTGCAAGTTTCCCTTTTAAATTTTATGAAGCTTATCACGTAGCAGGCTATCTCCATGCCAAGTATTGTCCAGATTAAAGCAGAATTATCAGAAATTAATTTAGGATATAATATCCAGGTTGCAAAGCCAATTGATAACCAAAAAATCATATCTGTTTGACTGTCTAATCGTCTTAATTTTGCTGAAGAAATATTTTGTTTTCTTGCAATTATACCGTCAAGAATGTCAGATAATAATCCCAGATACATTAAGATGACAATAATTGTTTTTGCGCTTTCGCCAACAACATATGCCAATAGTAATATTATTGGTGCGAGTAAAAATCGAAAAACTATTAATGCTATTGGAATGTTCATTTTACTTATGGTTAACGGTCTCGTATTACTATTAGTTGCGGGTTTTAAGTTGTTGTATTTTAGTTAGGTAATTGCGGTTATTCTTTTTCAATTATCAGGTCAACAAATTCAGCATTTCTAAGTAGTCCGACGATAAAGTCAAAATCTTCTTTCCCAAATATCTTTTCAAGTTTTTTAGTTCCAATAATTTCAATTATACAATCTCCTGGAAACCCAGGTCCTTCTGCTGTTATTGCGTCATTAAAAGCGTCAAGATTTTTTCCGAATAATTTTCCGGATTCAGGGTCAATTTCCGCTACATATTTATTCCAAAAGTCTTCTTTAGTTTTGCAAAATTCTGCATTAATGAAAATCTTTCTTCGATGTCGAATTTTTCCGTTTTCATCTTCGATAATACTAACGAAAGTGTCTTTACTATAAGCCATTTTATCAAACACTTTGGAATAACCATAATTCAACCATCTTTTATAAATCAATTTGTTATTGAAATACAAGTAAAGCTCATTATCATTCTTAATTTCTTTTCGTATTATCACTGTTAGTTTAAATTACTCACAACGGTCTCGTATAACCGTCAGTTACGGGATTAAAGTTAATGATTTTCGGTTAAGCACTGGCGTTAGCAATTCCGAGTGGATTCGGACGTAGTCGAATCCGCCGTAATTGCGGTTATACATTGTTGCCACCAGTTATTTTTTTCGTTTTCTTTTATCTTTTTTTGCCTTTTTAATTTCCTTTTTCAAAACCTTCATAGATTCCTTTAATTCATTCAATTTAGGTTTATCTTTTCTTTTTTTTCCAGCACTTTTTGCTTCTTCTAAATACAGAGCTCCTAAATGTTTAGCTAAATCTGTCTTTTCATCACTTTTTTCTTCTGCCATTTTTTTCAGAACATCATTAAATTCTCCTTTGTGGTTGTCTATGAGTGAATGAACAAGTTCTTCTTCTAAAATTGCATTTAAAGCCTCTTTCGGGATTTTTGAGTTTCCGCTGTAATATTGTCTAATGTAATTGGTAAACTTTATTAGTTCAGCATTGTTAGAGATGAATTCTAAAACTTGTTTGTCGCTATCTGTAATTTCAGTTTTCTTTGAAGTAATTGTCTTATAAATCTGTTTAGCTACAAACTTGACTAAATCATAAGCTATCGTCCCAACAATTCCACTTAATGCAGCAGCAGCTAACCATTGATAGTAATTAGAAGGGTCAATTAACGAGTATTTGGCTTTAACCTTTCCAAATTTTTCTACTTGATGCTCGTATTCAACTCTATATTGGTAGCCATATTTAGTAGCTCGTTCAGCGTACTCTGTAAGTTGTTTATACTTTTCTTCGTCAAATTCTGAATTACAGTTAACACAGTAATTTGTCGAATTATCTAAATTTATTACTCCACAATTCGTACAAAGGTATGTCTGCATTCAGTTTGGTTTTAATTGGTGGCAACGGTTATATATACAAACCTAGCCAAAAAAGTACGCATATACAACCCTAATTATGTGTTATTCAGCACCTTTTTACAAATTTCAGCATAACCATATAAAAGTGAGTTATGTCGCACCTTTGTGCTTTAAAAGCTGTTTTAATACATCACAAAAAAATGATTGAAATGCACTAATTAGCAATTTTGGTCTCAAAAAAGTTACGGTTCGTTTTAAAGTATTCAACGGAGTAAATTCATTAAACTTTAGGCTGTAATGTTTTTAATTAATAGGGTAAATACGTCACCAAAAGTGCTTGTATCACAAATAACACCACAAAAGGGATAAACAAATAGCCAATAATATCTCTGGCTTGTATTTTAATGCCTTTACCCATTACTGGGAATACAATGAGCAAAAAGAAAGGTTGTAGCAAGTTGCTTAAGCTTTCCCCATAAGCCACAGACATAGAGGCTCTGGCTGTCATGGCTGTAATTTCGTTAGGTGAGAGGCTAGATCCAAGCTCTTGTACCATGCTAATAATGCTTGGGCCAATAACAGCAAACTCACCACCTGCAGAGGGTATGGCAAAATTAATGACTCCTCCTGCTATGTAAGAGATGAAGGCGTAATTCTCTGTAGTCGCAATAGAAACTAAAGAGTCGCTTATTTTTACTCCTAAACCAGAAGCCAGCATAATACCCATAATACCAGCATAAAATGGATATTGAAACAACACACCAGATATGTTGCTACTAGCACGTTTCATGGCAATACTGTAGCGCATAGGTGTAATGTGCAGTAGCATACCAACCACTATGAAGATAAAAATCATAATGTTAAAGTTGAGGTCAAAACCCTTGGTTTTAAAGTGGTAAACAATGTATGTTAATCCTAATGCGGCAACAGTAAGCTGTAACCAGCCAGCGTTATTTAAAGTGTCAGAAAGGGCTTTGTAAGGCAGTTTGTACGAGAGTGCTTCATCTTTTACAGTATTGGTCTCATCATCTAAAGAGGTTTGCAAATCTTTGAGTTCTTTGCCTTTGTAAGATTTTGGAACAAGTAGCCAGATTAAAATAGGTGAAACCACCACAAACAAAATAATCATAGCAAAGTTTAGATTTGCTCCTAAGCTATAGCTTGTAGAAATCGTATCGTTTAAAATGCCTTTTTGTATTAAAAAGTTGTTTTCGGTATTAAGTAATAAAGCAATAGAACTCGATAGTCCACAAACCCAGCCATTAAAGGAAAAATACACACAAGCCACCAAAAAAGGATAATGAATACCTTTAATACGTAATGCCAACTCGCGTCCTAAAATAGCCGTAACTACAACCATACCAAAGCTAATAAGAGAGAGTAGTGCACCAAGTGCAATAATTATAACATAGACTTGTGTTGGTGTTTTTATGTATTTAGTAATATAGTCAATACCCTTTTTTACAGGCGAAGATTGTGCAATACAATAGGCAGTAATAATTATAAGTACAATTTGCATCCCAAATGCCAGGAGGCTCCAGAATCCATTATACCAGCCTTCTAAAATAGTTATGGGTTTACTGTCTGTAAACGCAAGCGCCAAAATACAAGTTAATAACGTAAGTAGTAGTGCAAAAACATATGCGCTAGGCATGTATTTGGTAAAACCGTCTGTAAATTTTTGACCGAGCTTGGTAATCATGGTTAGTTTAAAATAAGTATTCCTCTTTGATAAAATTCGTCAATTCGAGTGAATTTTACGATTCTTAAATCGGAAAATTTGTATCGAGAATGAGAATTATGGCTATAACCTGTTCTCAGCTTTAATTTTTGAATCTTAATAATACGTTAATTAACAATTGGTTGCAGTTCTTTAACAAGTCGCTAACAGCCTTGCTTTTAAAATCCATCTACCTTGAAAACATATTCATCAGCAAAACACGTTTGGTTATGTTTTGAAAGGTCTGGTTATTGTTGGTGCCAGGCCTTTTTTTATTCCAGCGAAAGCGGGAATCTCATCACAAAAGCCCCTAATCTATATAAACCACGTATTGTTATCCTGAACTTGTTTCAGGATCTCAATAATATGTAGAAATTATCGGAAAGAAGAATTTTAGAACTTTAACTAATGTAATTCCAGATGTTACGGTACTTACTCATTTGTCTGTAAGTGTTCAAAATCATTTTATGTTCTGGTAAAGCTAAACTTGGATCCAGATTCAAAACAGATTTAGCGTGGTGTCTTGCACTTTGTAGAATATCTTTATCCTTCACAATATCTGCAATTCTAAGATTTAAAACACCGCTTTGTTGTGTGCCCATAATATCTCCAGGACCTCTGAGTTTTAGATCTACTTCGGCAATTTCAAAACCATCGCTAGAGCGTACCATGGTTTCCAATCTGGTTTTACTATCGTTACTCAATTTATGGCCAGTCATTAAAATACAGTAACTCTGCTCAGCACCACGACCAACACGTCCTCTAAGCTGATGGAGTTGCGATAAACCAAAGCGTTCAGCACTTTCAATAACCATTACAGATGCGTTAGGTACATTAACACCAACTTCAATTACAGTAGTGGCAACCATAATGTTGGTTTTACCTTCTGCGAAGCGTTGCATCTCATAATCCTTGTCTTCGGCTTTCATTTTACCATGAACTATTGAGATTTGATAATCTGGTGTAGGAAACTCTCTGGAAATACTTTCGTAGCCATCCATCAAATCTTTGTAATCCATTTTTTCACTTTCCTGAATTAAAGGATAGACCACATAAATTTGTCTGCCTTTGGCAATTTCGTCTTTCATAAATCGAAAAACTTTCAGGCGATTATTGTCGTATCGATGAACCGTTTTTATCGGTTTTCTACCAGCAGGTAATTCGTCAATAATTGAAATATCCAAGTCGCCATAAACAGACATTGCCAAGGTTCTCGGAATTGGAGTTGCAGTCATGACTAAAACATTCGGAGGTAGTTCGTTTTTATGCCATAATTTCGATCTTTGTTTTACTCCAAAACGATGTTGCTCATCGATAATGGCAAGTCCTAAATTTTTAAATTTTACCTTATCTTCGAGCAGCGCATGAGTGCCAATTAGGATTTGTAAAGTGCCATTTTCAAGATTTTCATGAATAATCCTTCTATCTGAAGTTTTGGTTGAGCCAGTTAACATTGAAATACTGATATTCAGTTTTTTACACCATTCAAGTAATCCGTTATAGTGTTGAACTGACAAAATTTCAGTTGGCGCCATTAAGCAACATTGAAAACCGTTGTCAAGTCCCATGAGCATTGACATAAACCCGACTATGGTTTTGCCAGAACCTACATCTCCTTGTAAAAGGCGGTTCATTTGTGCGTTGCTGCCTAAATCAGCCCTAATTTCTTTAATGACACGTTTCTGTGCATTGGTTAAATCGAACGGTAAATGGTCTTTAAAAAAGGTGTTGAAATAGTCTCCTACTTTGTCAAAAACATAACCTTTAACTTTCGTTTTATGAATTAAATTTTTCAGAATTAGTTGCAATTGTATGTAAAATAATTCTTCAAATTTTAGTCGAAATTGAGCTCTCGAAAGCAGCTCTGGAGACTTCGGAAAATGCACATTAAAAAGTGCGTCAGATTTTGATAATAATTTTAATTCCCCTCTAATTGTATCAGATAAAGTTTCAGCATATCTCCCTTTGGTTTCCAAAAATAATTGCTGCATTATTTTGCTAACCGTACGGTTTGTAATCCCTTTATTGGATAATTTTTCGGTAGAAGGATAAATCGCTTGCATGGCAGAACGTAGGTTTTTTTCGTGTTCTGATAGCAGTTCTAGCTCAGGATGTGGCATGCTAAATTTACCATTAAACCAATTGGTTTTACCAAAAATCACATAGGGTTGTCCGGTTTTTAGGCTTTCTCTAATCCATTTTTGCCCTCTAAACCATACGAGTTCCATAACACCAGTATCGTCTCTAAATTCCGCTACTAAGCGTTTTCCGCGTTTTTGAGCAACCTCTCTAAAGCTGGTTATTTGGCCAATGACCTGAACTTCTGCATTGTTACGCTGTAATTGGTTGATTTTGTAATATTTGGTGCGGTCGATGTAGCGATTTGGGAAGAGATTAATTAAATCCTGATAGGTGTGAATACCCAACTCTGAGCGCAATAAATCGGCTCGGTTTGGTCCAACTCCTTTGAGGTAATCAATAGGTGTTTGTAAATTCACACTCATAACTGCGAATTTACCAAATTCTTGCAAAGCTGTAATTCTAAAATTTTGTTATTTCTAAAGGATAAGGTTTAGTGTTTGTTTTAAAAGCTTTACTTTGGTCTAATCCTTGATTTAATTGAGCTTATGAAAAGATTATTGGTAGTGTTTCTTCTGTTCATTTCGGTGTTTTCTAGTGCACAGCAAACAGAGTTTGTAGATTATAAAATTGGTTATGTAGAGCTAGACATGCGTTTCGATAAATTAGATAGTATTCGAGGTGTTATGCAATATACGTTTGATATTTTAAAGCCAATTGATTCTATTTTTTTGGATGCTAAGGGTATTGCATTTAAAAATGTGTTTTTAAATGAAAACAAAATCGAATTTTATAACGATGGCAAGAAGCTTTGGATTATAAATAACTTTGAGGTTTCTTCAAATAATAAACTCTTTTTTCAGTTTGCTTCTAGTCCCAAAAAGGCTCTCTATGTAGTTGATAAAGAGAGTTCTTATCAGGTTTGGACTCAAGGTCAGGGAAAATACACAAGCAATTGGTTGCCAAGTATAGATGATGTTAATGACAAAATTATATTTGGTCTGTCTGTGGCTTCTGATAAATCTTATGAGGTTATAAGTAATGGTATTTTGGATCAATTCTATTCTCAAGAAAATGATAATTTGTGGTTTTTTAAAACAAAGCACCCTATGTCTAGCTACTTGGTTGCTTTAGTTATTGGTAAATACAACAAAAAGACAGAAACATCTAAAAGTGGTATTCCTTTAGAGTATTATTACTACCCTGAAGATTCTTTAAAAGTTGAGCCAACCTACCGCTATAGTAAAAGAATGTTCGATTTTTTAGAGGAAGAGATTGGATTTGCCTATCCATGGCAAAACTACAAACAAGTGCCAGTACACGATTTTTTATATGCAGGCATGGAAAATACGAGTTGTACTATTTTTTCAGATGCTTTTATGGTAGATGATATAGGTTTTAATGATAAAAACTATGTTAACGTTAACGCTCATGAGTTAGCGCATCAGTGGTTTGGTGATTTAGTAACAGCAACGTCTGGTGAGCATCATTGGTTACAAGAAGGTTTTGCAACCTATTATGCCTTATTAGCAGAGCGTGATATTTTTGGTGATAATCATTATTATTTCAAATTATATGAGTCTGCTGTAGATCTTGGGCGACAAGATTTAGCTGGTGATGGTACATCGCTTCTCAATCCAAAGTCGAGTAGTTTAACCTTTTATCAACGTGGCGCATGGGTGCTTCATGCGTTGAGAGGTTTGGTTGGTGATAATGTGTTTAAAAAGGCAGTGAAATTCTATTTAGAAAAGCATCAGTTTAAAAACGTTGAAACTTCAGATTTTATAAAAGAAGTAGAGCGTTTTTATGGTAAATCGCTTAATACATTTGTTGATGTGTGGATTAAGCGAAAGGATTTCCCTGTTGATGCAGCTTTTGGATTGCTTCAAAATGAATCTACGTTTATTAACGAGTATCTCATGGTAGATTGTCAGGCAAAAACCTCTAAGTGCAAAGAGTATTTAAGATATTATGTTTCAGATGAAGCTAAGGTTAAGGTGATTTCTCAAATGCCAGAATTGGTAACAAACGATACATTTAAGCATGGTTTTAAAGTAAGGCAAGCGATTTCTCAATACGTAAGGCAGATACCAAAAACGCTTAAGGATGAATACGAAACGTTGTTAGATGACAAATCATACGTAACTATAGAGAATGCCTTGTATAACCTTTGGAATACCTTTCCTGAAGATCAAGCAAAATATTTATCTAAAACCAGAAATGTAGTTGGTTTTAACGATAAAAATGTACGTTTACTTTGGATTGCTTTAAACCTCAATACACCATTTTACCAAGCGGATAATAAGCAGGGTTTGTTTGAAGAATTAGTGAGTTATACAGATGAGCGTTATAATTCCGACTTAAGGATGAACGCTTTTAACTATCTAAACCTTATGAATGCATGTAATGATACTTGTAAATCTAATCTCGAAAAAGCAAAGTCGCATCATAATTGGAGAATGGTTAAGTTTGCAAAAGATATGTCTGAAAAATTAGAGAACAAGAAATAATGCGAGCATTAGTAATTTCTGGAGGTGGAAGTAAAGGGTCTTTTGCAGGAGGAGTAGCGCAATACCTTATGGAGCGTGAAAAGCGTAATTATGATATGTTTTTAGGTACTTCAACAGGAAGCTTGTTGGTGCCTCATCTAGCATTGAACAAAATAGATAAGCTTTACGATATATTCACTAATGTACAACAGCAGGATATTTTTAGTGTAAGTCCGTTTGTACAGCGTAAGAAAGGTGATAGAGAGTATGTGTCTATAGATTTTGTAAACTCATTATGGCAGTTTGTAAGAATGAAGCGCACTTTTGGAGAAAGTAAAGCGTTACGAAAGCATATACGCAAGCATTTTACTGTTGAAGAGTTTCAGAAGATTAAAGCAACAAAGCATGATGTTGTGGTGACAGTAAGCAATCTATCTATGAATAGGGTAGAGTACAAGTCTGTAAACGATTGCTCTTATGAGGAATTTTGTAACTGGATATGGATCTCATGCAATTACATTCCTTTTATGTCATTGGCTACTGTGGATGGTTATGAATATGCTGATGGTGGTTTGGGTTGTGTGATTCCAATAAGAGAGGCAATTTTGAGAGGAGCAACAGAAGTTGATGCTATTGTTCTTGAAGCTGAAAGTATGGGAAAACAACGTGTACTCGGTAAAAACCCATTTTCATTAATGATGAATTTATTTGGGCATCTACTCGATCAGGTAGAGCGGAGCGATATTGTTATTGGTCAGCTAGCGGCAAAAAACAGAAATGTTAAACTGAACCTGTATTATACACCTACAAGTTTAACCGAAAACTCTCTAATTTTTAGTAAACGTTTAATGGAAAAATGGTGGCAGCAAGGTTATGATTATGCAGAGAAAAAGAATTCAGATTAATTACCACATTTCGCCAACTTCTTCTTTTATAAACGAAAGTGCAGCATTGCTCGGTGCAGATTTATCCATGAGTTCGGTTAAAACGACTTCACGTAATTTATCAGCGCTATCCGTTTTCTCGTTCATATTGGCTTTTCTGATTAATTGAATTGTAGCATTTTTAGCGGCTAAAATAATGCTCCAACATTGATCGCTTACGTAGATTTGCTGTGTTAGATTATGTTCAAATTCTTGTTCAATGGTAGCTATAAGTAGATTCTCGTAATCATCTTTATTTGAGGAATTTGGGGTGGTTCTGGTTAACAAGCTTTGTGGTTTTATACGTTCTAAAAAAAGTGACATACGTTCGTACGCCTGAAGTCTTAATGGAAAAGATTCTTTCTGTAAATCTTTAGTAAGTAAAAAGTGTCTTCTTTTGTTTTCATTGTCCATTTGTTCTCTGAAAAACAGATAAGCGATTGCTCCTGTAACAAGCGCAGGAATAGTATACATTAAGAGATTAAGAAGTTGTTGTTCCATAAATTAGTTATACTTTTTTCCGCCAAGATACTGACAATCCTTTAAATCTTGCATAGATGTAAACGGAACTTTTGTTTTATGATACATATAAGTGCTGCTTAGGTCTTTGGCAAGGTTGTGGTCATCTACATTAACCTCAATGTCTTCCATTGAGAATTGACAAGGATGCTCGTATCCTGCCGCATGTGTGATTTCTATAAATTCTTTTCTAAAGGTTTTGAAATATTGTGCCAAACGTTCAGATTTTAGAGGAACGTCAATACCGCGTTGCAACCACTTATTTTGAGTAGCAACACCAGCAGGACAGCGGTTTGTATGACATACTTGCGCTTGAATACAGCCAATACTCATCATGGCTTCACGAGCCACATTAATACAATCAGCACCCATTGCAAACGCCATTGCTGCTTTTGCAGGGAAACCAAGTTTTCCGCTTCCAATAAATACGATACGTTCGGTAAGATCCTTATTCTTGAACAGTTTATACAAATCACCAAAGCCATATACCCAGGGTAGAGATACATGATCAGCAAAACTTGGAGGTGCAGCTCCTGTTCCGCCTTCGCCACCATCAACCGTAATAAAATCTGGACCCTTATTTGTTTTTAACATGATATCAGCAAGTTCTTCCCATTGGTCTAGCTTACCAATGGCTGCTTTAATGCCAACTGGTAATCCTGTCTTGTCGGCAATCTCTTCAATAAAATCGACCATTTCCTGTACTGTAGAAAAAGCAGAATGATTTGGTGGGGACAATACATCTTTACCAACTTCAACATGTCTGATTTTAGCCAATTCTTCAGTTATTTTCGCACCTGGTAAAACTCCACCTTTTCCAGGTTTAGCGCCTTGAGAAAGTTTTACTTCAATTGCTTTTACAAAAGGATTATCCTCAACAAGTTTTACAAGCTTTTCCATTGAGAAATTACCATTATCATCTCGTACACCAAAATAGCCAGTTCCGAAATGGAATATAACATCGCCTCCATTTGAGTGGTATGGTGAAAGTCCGCCTTCACCAGTATTATGGTAAGCGTGCGCTATTTTTACACCTTTATTTAAGGATTCAATAGCTCTGGCAGACAAGGATCCAAAACTCATCGCAGATACGTTAATTACTGAAGCAGGTCTGTAGGGTTTTCTTCGTTTGTTGTAAGCTCCCATAACCTTCGCGCAAGGTAAAAAGTACTTGTCTAGTGTATTTGGGTGATTTTCTCCGGTCTTAAAAGGAAACATAGCATTATTGATAAATATATGCTGATGAGCGTAGATATCTCTATCTGTTCCAAAACCTTCGTAATTGTTTTCATTTTTAGAAGATGCATATACCCAACCACGTTCAATTCTATTAAAAGGTAATTCTTCTCTATTATTAGCCACAAGATACTGACGTAATTCAGGTCCAATACTTTCTAACCAATACCTTATATGACCTACCAATGGGAAATTATGTACAATGGTGTGTTTTCTTTGTGTAATGTCTCTAACAAAAATTATTGCTAAAACAATAAGAACCCAAGTCCACCAAGGAATACCACCTAAGAATTCTAATACTGAATCCATAATCTGAAATAAAAATTTTGCACTAAGATATTGAAAATTGAGGATTAAATTCTGTCAAGATTTTCAGATTACTTCAATATTTAACTAGCAGGTGTTTTCATTAATACTAATATTAGCATATAAAGCAATAGTGTTAGAATAGAGATAAATTTCAAAAAACCAGATTCTTTATTTTTAAAACTTTTCACAAGGAGAATTATAGAAAATATTGTAGGAATTAGGAAGAGGAAATACAGTTTTGTTTCGTAAAGTGCACCTTCAAAATACACTTTGTTGGTATAAATAAATTTTAGAAAAATATTATCGGATAGAAGACCTCCTTTCATTTTTAATGCGAACATGGTGTTTTTAGAAAGGAAAAGACTAACGAAGTATATAATTAAAAAAAGCCCAAAGTTAAATCGAGTAAGTTTTTTCATTTTCAAGTGAAGAATTTTTAATATAATATACTGCTAATATATTGTTTATAATTATTAATTTTTATTTATGGTAAAATCTAAGACAATATGTAATTTCACAGTTTGAAAAAATGAAGTCTTGGAAAAGTATCTCAGTCAACTTAACGACGCACAATTAGCACCAACATTACAAAAAGATGGACCAATGATAGTTATCGCTGGTGCAGGTTCTGGTAAAACACGTGTACTTACATATCGCATAGCTTATTTAATGAGTCAAGGAGTAGATGCCTTTAATATTTTGGCGCTAACCTTTACAAATAAGGCAGCACGTGAAATGAAAGGTAGAATTGCTGATATTGTTGGTGATAGCGAAGCTAAAAACCTTTGGATGGGTACGTTTCACTCTGTGTTTGCTAAAATCCTTAGGTTTGAAGGACATCATTTAGGTTTTCCAAGTAACTTTACCATTTACGATACTCAGGATGCGCAAAAGCTTATCGGTTCTATTATAAAAGAAATGGGACTGGATAAGGATATCTACAAAACCAAGCAGGTTTATGGTCGTATTTCTTCGTATAAGAATAGTCTCATTACAGTTAAAGCTTATTTTAGAAATCCAGAGCTTATGGAGGCAGACGCAATGGCTCGCAGGCCGAAAATGGGAGAAATCTACAAAGAATACGTTGACCGTTGTTTTAAAGCAGGTGCAATGGATTTTGACGATTTGTTATTAAGAACTAACGAGTTGTTGACGCGTTTTCCTGCAGTTTTAGCACAATATCAAGATCGATTTAGATATATTTTGGTAGACGAGTATCAAGATACCAACCACTCGCAATATCTGATTGTTAGAGCCTTATCTGATCGTTTTCAGAACATTTGTGTTGTAGGTGATGATGCGCAAAGTATCTATGCCTTCCGTGGTGCTAACATTAATAACATCCTTAATTTTCAAAAGGATTATGATGATGTAAAAGTTTATAGATTAGAGCAGAACTACCGTTCTACAAAGATGATTGTTGGCGCTGCTAATTCTGTAATAGAGCACAATAAAACCAAGCTTGATAAAATTGTTTGGACAGCTAATGATGTCGGAGAACAAGTCATTGTGCATAGAACTATGACAGATGCAGACGAAGGTCGCTATGTGGCAAGTACCATTTGGGAAACCAAGATGAGTAAACAGCTTCAGAATAGCGATTTTGCTGTGCTTTACAGAACAAATGCACAGTCTCGTGCTATAGAAGATGCTTTAAGAAAGCGTGATATTCCATATAGAATTTATGGCGGATTATCTTTCTATCAACGTAAAGAGATTAAAGATGTAACGGCTTATTTGCGTTTAATTTTAAATACTTCAGACGAAGAGGCTCTAAAGCGTGTTATTAATTATCCTGCAAGAGGCATTGGTCAGACTACAGTAGATCGTTTGGTTGTTGCGGCTAATGCTACAGGAAAGACTATTTATGACATTATGAAAGATATTGATAGCGTATCTATCAATATTAATAATGGTACAAAAAACAAGCTAAAAGACTTTGTAACGTTGATAGAAAGTTACAAGGTTATGAACCAAAATGCTAATGCGTTTGAATTGGCAGAACACGTTGCTAAAACAAGTGGTCTTATTCGTGAGTTAGGCAAGGATGGTACACCAGAAGGCGTTACTAAAATGGATAACGTTCAGGAATTATTGAATGGTATAAAGGATTTTGTTGAAGGGCAGATAGAAGTTGCAGATAGCACAGGTTCTTTAGCAGAATTTTTAGAAGATGTAGCTTTGGCAACAGATTTAGATGGTGATAAAGGCGATCCTAATCATGTGGCTTTAATGACTATTCACTTAGCAAAAGGTTTAGAGTTTCCTCATGTATTTATTGTTGGTATGGAAGAAGATTTGTTTCCAAGTGCCATGAGTATGAATACCAGAAGTGAGCTTGAAGAAGAGCGTCGTTTGTTCTATGTTGCATTAACGAGAGCTGAAGCACAAGCATACCTTACCTATACAGTATCGCGCTATCGATGGGGTAAACTAATTGACGCAGAGCCAAGCCGATTTATTGAGGAAATTGATGATGAATTTGTAAACATCACAACTCCCTTAAAAGAGCAACGCTTCAATCCAATGTTAGATGCTTCAATTTTTGGAGATGTAGAACCTAATAAGGTGCGTTTTTCAAAACCAAAAACTCCAAAGTTTAAAAAGAAAGAGACCAAGAAACCAGAGAAGTTTCAAATTAGTACTCCAAAGAAGTTAAAGCCAGTAAGTCAGACCAATACTGGAGCTAATTTATTTGACACCAAATTAACTGTTGGTAATATTGTTAACCATCAGCGTTTTGGTAGAGGAGAAGTACTTAAAATTGAAGGTGCTGGTGGTGACTTAAAAGCCGAAATTAAGTTTGAAGGTGGTACAACTAAAAAGTTGCTTTTGCGTTTTGCTAAGTTGGAGATTATTTCTTAAGTAGTAACGCAACCCTTTGTAACTTTTATCATCTATAAATAAATATTTCAATATGCTTAAAAGGCTTCATTTGGCTATTTGGCTTATTCTATTAGCTACTTTTAGTTGCGATGACACAGAAATACAGAACAATATTAGAGTTTTGGTACATGGTAGTGTTGTAGACCAAAATGCAGAACCAATTATAAATGCGAGCATTAGAGTGTATGCAGATGCAGATGCTTTTGGTGCAGACCGAGTACTGCTAGGCGAAGGAGTTAGTGATGCTTCAGGAAATTTTAATGTAACGTCTTTATTTGGACCAAATGAATTGTTTTTTGTAGATATTTCGTTTGGTGATCAATTTTCTACGTATCGCTATCAAACTAATACAGAAGAATTCACGCCTAATGATCTCATTTTCAACTTGGAAACTATAGAGTTGAAAGCGATTACAAATTTTAATTATAACATTATTAGAGAAAGTGGAGAGGGCAATACGTTGCAATACAGTTTTACTTTTTTTGATGCTGATTGTACTGAGGTTTTTGAGAATGGTGTTTTAAATGAATCTCAGAGTAATTGTAATAGCATGAGGTTTATTGGTTCTACCTTAAATAATTTATCTCCTAATGCCGAAAACAGAAGCTTTATTGTGCCATTGCAATCTCAGATTGAGTTTACCTATAGTCTTAATGGAGGAGAGGAAGTTTCAGAAATTATAACCATTAATTCAGTTGATTATGCGTTTGAATTTAGTTACTAGAGCTTTAGTTTTTCTTGTTCTTGGACTTCAGCTAAATGCGCAGAACGACAGTATGAGTAAGGGTACCCAAACCTCAAAAATTCCTTTTTTATTTGATGAAGATCGTCAATATTTTGGTGCAATGTCAATAACATATCAAAATCCAATGCCTTATGGAGACAATTTTATTGGAGAAGGATTTGAAGGTAAAGGAGGTTATAATTTTAAACTTCAGGTTTATGTGTTTAAAAATTTCTTTGTTGGTTTTAGCTATGGTTTCAGTCATTTTGATAATATAAATACTGAATTACTTGGTAATTATACAGAGAGTACAGTTGAAGAAATTTCTGGTGTAATCGGCTATGAGTTTATTCCGTTACCTAAAGTTAGGTTAGGTGTTAATACTTCGGTTTTTGGAAACGCTACGCTAACAAATTCAATTCAATCTGGATATGGTAATAGGGATTTTGGTAAACTAAGAAACTTTGGACTAACCTTAGAGTATGAGTTTGTAAGAAACCTAAATGTGCTTCTAGAATACAATTGGCGTAAAATAAAGACGGATATTAGAGTACCAAATGAGTTGAAACCATTTTTTGAAGAAGGAACTTATAACACATTGAATATAGGTTTAAAGTTTAATTTTGGAAATGAAGCTTTAGTGGATAAACTATCATTTTAAAAGTCAATTACAGAAAGCTACTTCACCATACACACCGAATTGATATTGCCGTCATCATCATATTCTTTTACAGAATTTGCAGGATCTGTAATCCACTCTCCATCGACAATAAATTTATAATGGTGTTTTCCTCCAGATAGACTTTTGTCGTAAACCCAACAATCATTCACCTTTATCATTTCGCAATCATCTTCAGTCCAATCATTAAAATCTCCACTGAGAATAACTGTTTTAGCATCTAGGTAATCACAAAGTTTGAATGTTATATTTTTCTGTATATCAATTACTGAATTGTAACCACCGTATTCGTTTTCAACCTTTGAAGGATTTTGAGGGTCTATAACCCATAGGTTTTTATCAATAATAAATTTATACTGATAGATATCTGGTTTTAATTGCAAGGTTACTTCCCAACCATCATCTGTTGGTTTCATTTTAAAACCAGTTTCATCCCAACGGTTAAAAGTACCACTCAGAATAACTTGTTTTGCGCCTTTATACCCTTTTAGTTTAAAGGTAACATTGCCATAATCAGTTGCAAAAGCACTATAAAGCTTAAGGTTGTAAGTCATTAGTCTATGGCCTCCGTAATCTCTAGCATCTACAATATTTTCAAAATCGTCTGAAGGTTCTGCCCAATGAAACCCATTAACAATAAACTTAAATTCCCAGTCAAAATCTGACGTAAAAACCGAAAGATCCCTTTTTAATTCATATATGGAGTCGCTGACTTTGTTCATTTTCCATTTGTCATTGTCTCTGGTCCAATCATTAAATTCACCAGATACACACACATAATCGATGTCATCTCCATTGTTTTTTATGTTAGGATAGTCGTTAACATTGAAAATAAACGTAAGATTATCTCCTTCAATCTTATAGCCCTTTTTGTTTTGGGAATAAATGTTGATGGTTAAAAATAAAAGACCTAAAAAAGGTAGTAATATCTTGTTCTTTGTTGTCAAGGGTCTGTAATAGGATTCGCTATAAAATACAGCTTCTTTTTCCTGTAATTGATTATTGTTCTCTTTTGCTTGAAGAATTCAAAACCTAAGACACCATCTAAATTAGTACCGAATGCAGTATTCATTTTCCTCAAATTGGTAAGCACTGTTTTCATAGGGCCAAAGTAAATTGAATCATTCAATTTTACTTTGTACAATTTCCCTGCCAAAACCTTTTTTTTCTTACCACTGGCACCAGTAAGTTTTAATTCTCTACTAGGATAAAAGTAATCTAAAATTTCCGAATCAAGGTTTTTATTAAGCTGATTGTATTCTGCGGCTGTATCTAAACCGAATTCTACCTTTTTGTCACCGACATAAGCATCTAAAATAATTGTATGCTTTTTTAGTTTAAAATCTATACTATCTTCAATAGTTTCTGCATAGACTTTATCAGAGAGTTTATTCCCTTTTTTGTCAATTCTGGTTAAGGTTAGCTGGTTAAGGTGCATATCGATAAAGATTTCAAAATCTTTAAGAACGCTATAGCCAATAATTCCTAAAAGTTTAATTCTTTTGGTTTTTTCTATATGAGATAAATCAATAACATCAGCGTTGAGTTTTTCTAGATTTATATCATTTATGCTTAGTAGGTTTAGATGTTTTTCCTTGACATCTTCAATGTTATCGTTGACTCCACTTTTTTGCTCTCCATCATCACCATATTTTCTCGTTGGTTTAAAATGAACGCTGTTTAAAATAAGTGTTTCAGAACCAGTATCTACAATGAAATCTCCAATTTCATCAAGAATTTCTACTTCAACAACAATGAGTTGGTCTATAATCTTAAACGGTATACGCGTTGTAGAAGCATTAACAAATTCTGCTTTAGTGAAAAAGAAAGGAGGAACATCCTTTATTGGTTTTGTTTCTGTTGCAAAACTTTTTGCAAAAAACAAGAGTACGATGATTATTTTGATTGATTGATGCATACTATATAGACTGCATTTACATACAAAATGTTACAGTCTAAAAAAGATTATATTTTTTTTAGCATTTATATGTATCTTTATTTTATGGCAGAATTCATTAAAATTTACCCTGAGAATCCTAACCCAAGAGCCGTTCAAAAAGTTGTTGAGGTTTTAAAAAGAGGTGGTTTAGTAATTTATCCAACCGACACAGTATATGGTCTAGGCTGTGATATTACTAATATTAAAGCACTAGAGCGTATTGCGCAGATAAAAGGTGTAAAGCTCGAAAAGTCTAACTTTTCTTTTGTTTGTGAGGATTTAAGTAATCTTAGTGATTATGTAAAACAAATAGATACATCTACGTTTAAAATTTTGAAACGTGCTTTACCTGGTCCATATACTTTTATTCTGCCAGGATCAAAAAGTTTACCTAACCCTTTTAAAAAAAGAAAAACGGTAGGTATAAGAGTGCCAGATAATTCAATTGCTTTAGCTTTAGTTAGTGCTTTGGGCAACCCAATAGTATCAACATCAATAAGAGATGATGATGATATTGTGGAGTACACAACAGACCCAGAACTGATTTTAGAAAAATGGGATAACCTCGTTGATATTGTTATAGATGGAGGATATGGAGGAAATGAAGCTTCTACCATTATAGACCTTTCAGGTGATGCTCCGGAAGTTGTGAGAGAGGGTAAGGGGAGTTTAGATATTTTTTAGATTCTGTGTCTAAACTAAACACGTGTTATACATGTTTATAGGTAATTCATCAATTTTTTGATTGTATTTCTTTTTGATTTTAGTTCTTTATTATCAATTAGTTAAAGATTAAATTTTGAGGAGTACTAAGCGCATTGGGTTTTATCTAGGGAGTGTCTTTTTGTTTTTACAATTGGCTTCAGTTATTTATGCAAGATTCATTCCAGAACGTTTTTTTTGTTGGGCACCTTACGATGAGCATTCCTATTATGAAATTAAAGTAATGATTGATGGTGAAAGTTTGTCTCGAAGTGAAGTAAATTCGAGATACAGATATAAGTCTAAAGGTTGGGAGCCTAGAAGTATGGACAATATATTCTCTTTGGTAGAGCAATATGAAAAAACATATGGTGTCAATGACAATGCTTTGGTCATTATAGATTATCAAACGAATGGACATAAAAAACAGCAATGGAAGCCTCAAAATTAAGTCGTATTAGCTTTTGGACTTTACCTTTTAAGGTAAACTACACGGAAATGAGTCCAAATCTGCTGTTAATGTGTAAAATATTTGTTGTGTTACTATATACACACGGCTTCTACACTTATTTAAATGATCCTTTTTTACCAGTAATTCCGGTTTTAGACAAATTAAACGGCATACCTTTTTTATTTAAATATCTATCTAAGATAATTTTCTTATTAGCAAGTCTTTCTTTACTGTTTAATGTGAGAGTTAGAACCATGTCTATTGTTCTTGGAGCAATTATTATATTGAATCTTTTGGCCTCTAAACCGATGTTTAGAAACCACTTATTTATTATTGGCTGTTTGCTGTTTTTAGCAGGACTATCACCAAAAAATCAATCTCCATTACTCATTTATTATCAATTAGGTATTGTTTACGTTGGAGCGTTAATCAATAAAGCATTTCAAATAGATTGGTGGTCAGGTCAGTTTATGCATAACTGGTTGGGGACTGCCTTAGATAATAAATTGTATTTGTGGACAGCAGAGCAAATTCCGAATATGCTTTTGGCAAAACTTATATCATACATGGCTATGTTATCTGAACTCGTTATAGCGTTTTGTCTCTTTGTTCCTAACCTCAGACGTTTGGCTTTGGGGATTATTTTAGTTTTTCATACACTCCTCTTTACGTTTACAGGTGAGACTTTTGGCTTTTTTATGGAAGACATCCTTATTGTCTTGATTGCTTTTTTGGTTTGGCCAAAGAACCAGTCTGAACTCAACGTAAAATCATCAAAACACTTTAAATGGTTAAAAGTATTATCTATGCTAGATTTTGATAATAGGGTTTTGTTAAATGTTAATAATGAGATGAAAGAAAACCTTGTTCTTTCAAAAAATGATAAAAAGTATAAGAATTGGGCTGCATTTACACAGTTTTTACTTCAGTGTAATGGGTTTTTTATTTTGCTCTTAGTATTAGAAATGGGTATACGCTATGTGTTTAATGGTACACCCAAATATGTGGCATTGTTGCTGTTGCTGTGGATATTCATAGTTTTTTTATCTCCATTGGCAATTTCAAAAAATAATATCAAGGAAATATAAAGTGATGTTGAAGGTTTGCTTTCATTGTATTTTGCTCTATTAAAAGAAATGAAATGAGAATATTAATTCCAGACGGTAGCTATCGCTTATTAATGCAAGTGGTTTATTGCTTTTCTAAGCATAAGAGTTTTGAGGTTCATGTTTTGTCTGACGAAAAGCATGCACCAATGCGATACTCTAGACTAGTTGAGAATTACAAATTTATAGATTACACTTCGGTTTCGGATTGGCTTGAGATAATTGACAATTATGTGTCGGAATATAAAATAGATCTGATTCTTCCTATTTGTGAAGAGAGTACTGAGAAGTTAATAGTTCATAGAGAACAGTTGGCATCTAAAGAGTTGTTAGTTCCATTATCTTCATTTGAAAATTTTAAGAAAGCAACAAATAAGGTGGATTTGGCTATGCATCTAGGAATTTGCGGAATTAGTCATCCCAAGACTAAAATAGTAAAACCAAATAGCATAAATGAAGATAAATTTCAATTAGACTATCCTGTTATTGCAAAACCATCAGAAAGTATGGATGGGTTTGGTATAAAATATTTATCTAACGAAACGCAATTACAAGAATTTTACAGATGTTTATCTAAACCTTATGTATTACAAGAGTATATTGATGGTTATGATGTTGATTGTAGTGTCTTATGCAAGGATGGAAATGTTATTGCATATACTATACAACGCGGAATTCTATTTGAGAGTAGAAAATTTTCCCCTGCAATTGGGTTAGAGTTTTTAGAGCAAAAAGAGATTTTAGAAATCGTAAAAAAAATGATGGCTTCATTAGAATGGAATGGTGTGGCACACATAGATCTTCGTTATGATAACAACGCAAAAAACTTTAAGGTCATTGAGATAAATGGTAGGTTTTGGGGTTCTGTAGATGCGTCTATGGCTGCAGGTCTCAATTTCCCTCATTTATATTGCATGCTTGCAAGACAAAAAAAGATACAACAAATTGAGTATGCACATATTAAATTTTATAATTTAAAAGGGCTTGTGGCATTAATTAAGAAAAATCCACTAGTGCTTTTAAAAGGGTCTTTTATAAATAAGCATACAGCATTACCCTTTGCTGTTAAAGACCCAATGCCCTTATTGGTAAAATTCATACAACGCACAAGAGTTTTAATGAAAAAAAGTGCTTAGTTAGTTTTTTAAAGAATTCATACTATTATCTGCTATACCACAGACCCAGAATTAATTATTGAAAACTAGCTTAATCTTGTAGATATCATAAAGATGGTTTTCACTGAGTAAATTAAGTCTTTTACTTTATCAATCTTTTAAGTAATTCATCAGAAGTGGTTAGAATCGATAAGGGGAATTTAGATGTTTTTGAGTATTGTTTTTACTTTAGCACTAATCGAATAAAAAAGAATAAGAGAAACAACTCCACAAACTAAGAAGCCAACAAATAAAGGTGTAACCGAATCTTTTACAAAGCCACCAATAAAATTAGCAATTGGTACGGCCATTACGGTAGAAATAAAACCATTTAGTGCAGAACCAATACCAGCAATATGTCCCATTGGTTCCATAGCTAAGGCACGAAGATTACCAAAAAGAAAAGCTACACTAGCAAATTGTAGCATAAAAAAGACTATTAAAACCTCAATACTAGGATTTCCGGAAAAGCCAAACAAGATAACGTAAGTAAGAGAAATACCTATAAATGAAAGCAAAGCAATATTAACAAGATTTCTCATACCAAAACGCATTACTAAAGTGCTGTTAAGATAAGTGGCTAAGCCTATGGTTACAGCTAAACTTGCAAAAATGTAAGGGAAATATTCTCCCAAATCATATTGCACTTGAAATATTTGTTGCGCAGTACTTAGGTAAACCATAAAAGAACCAGTGATTAAACCAGAAAATAAAGTATAAATCACAGCAGGTTTAATTCTAAAAAACTCTATGGTACCATTTTTAAAAATGGCAGGTCTAAACGTTTTTTTATGTTCAGGTTTTAGTGTTTCTTTCTGTCGCTTCCAAAACCAAAACATTATGATTAACCCAAAACCTAAATTGAATGTAAAAATAGATTTCCAGCCAAAGTGTAACATTAAGAACTGACCAAGCATAGGTGCAATAACAGGAACTAAAATAAATGTCATTACCACAACAGATAGTATTTTTGCCATATGATCACCACTATAAGAATCTCTCACAATAGCAATACTCATTGTTCTTGGTGATGATAGCCCAATACCTTGTAATGCTCTACCTAAAATCATCATTTCAAAACTTTTGGTGGTAATGCAGATGTAAGATGCAATGATAAAGACAAAAAAACCAACATATACCATAGGCTTTCTTCCAAAACTATCAGAAAGTGGCCCAAAAGCTAACTGACCAATACCTAAACCTAAAAATATAGTTGTAATTAACTTTTGATTTTCAGTATCACCTAGACTTCCAATATGTGTTCCAATTGTAGGAAGTGCAGGTAATACAGCATCTATAGATAAGGCTACAATAGACATTAGTGCAGCCATAAGGACAATAAACTCTAATTGAGATCTGTTTTCATTTTGCATTAGGCAAAAATAAGTCAATTATTATCTATTTTTGATGAGTTATCATACAATAACGCAACATTAACATTTAAATAATTAATACCATGTTAACAGAAACTCTACCAAAATTATTTAAGAGAGATTTAAGCAAATTAAAAGAAGAAGTACAGTCATACAATACAGAATCTAATCTTTGGATTACAGAGAAAGCAATTTCTAATTCGGCAGGCAATTTAGCACTTCATTTAGTAGGTAATTTAAACCATTTTATTGGAGCTGTCCTTGGGAATACAGGGTATATAAGGCAAAGAGACTTAGAATTTTCTCTTAAAGATGTTCCTTTAAACATATTAATAAAGCAAATAGATGATACCATTATAGTTGTGGAAAATACTTTAACCAATCTAGCCCAAAGTGAGTTGGAAAAGGAGTACGAAAAAAATCCATTTAAAGAGAAGATGACAACAGAGTATTTTCTTTTGCACTTGTCTATGCATTTAGCATATCATTTAGGACAGATAAATTATCACAGACGTTTATTAGATTCATAAATATGAAATTTAAAAATTTTAAAATAAGACTTCTTCAGCCAAATGAAGGTGAAGCATTTTTTAATCTCATAAAAAATAATAGAAGTCGTCTTGAAGATTTTTTTGCAGGTACAGTTTCAAAAACAAAAACATTGGAAGATACACTTTTGTATTGTGAAGAAATTCAAGAAAAAATAAAAGATTTTATCTATTTACCTTATATGATAACAGATACAAACACCAATGAATTTATTGGGCTTGTTGATGTGAAAAATATTAATAAAGATATACCTAAGGCAGAGTTAGGATCATTTATAGATAAGCGTTATGAGGGTAAAGGAATAATAACCGAAGCCACTGAACTTGTTGTAGATCATATTGTAAAGGAATATAGATTTATTAAACTACTTTGCAGAGCTAATGCCAGAAATAAAGGAAGTATAGCAGTAATTCTAAAAAATGGTTTTGAACTTGAAGGTACTATTAGAAGGGATTACAAAACGACTAAAGGAGAAGTAGTTGATCTAAATTATTACGGGAAGGTCTTTGATTAAAGGATTTAGAGCAAATTTACCATCGTTTTAAGACCATAATCTTTATAAGAAATTTAAATGTTTTATATACAGATTGTTAAGAATTTGTTCATAAATATTTAGGTAAATTTTTCATTGTAGAATTTTCAAAACAATGACAAAAATTAACCGTTTTTTTGAATATATTTTTTCAAATCAGCGATTTTATTGATGTTTATTTAACGTTATCTCAATGTTAATAAAAGTGTTAAAAAAAATGAAATTGTAATCTGGAAAAAGGGAGGAATAAATTGGATATTTGACTTCGTCCAAATATTAATCTAAATACATTTTCCTCATGCAAATAACACATATCCAGAAGCGGGATTTTTCAACAAAACCATTTCAACTAAGTAAAATTACAAACGCTATTCTAAAGGCCATGACTGCACTAGAACATGGGAGTTTAGAAGACGCTGAGCGTATTTCTCAGAGCGTTTTAGATGTGTTATTAAAGCAAAAAGAAAAAGAGCCAAAGTATGTGCCAACAGTAGAAGAAATACAAGATGCTGTTGAGGATTCATTAATGAAAAACGAATTTTTTGATGTTGCTAAAGCATACATACTTTACAGAGATGAACAAGCAAGAAAACGTAAGACAAACATCTTTGAAAAACGAATTAATCTTAAGCCATATGAATATCCCGATTTGTACGAGTATGTACCCGCAATAAGGCATTCGTATTGGATTCATACCGAGTTTAATTTTACAAGTGATATTCAGGACTTTAAAGCAGGATTATCTGATGTTGAACGTAGTGCAATTAAAAATACTATGCTTGCTATCTCACAGATAGAAGTTGCAGTAAAATCATTTTGGGGAGATATTTATCACAAAATGCCAAAACCAGAGATAGGATCTGTTGGTGCAACCTTTGCTGAGAGTGAAGTAAGACATCATGATGCATACTCACATCTGTTGGAAATTTTAGGTCTTAATAAAGAATTTAAGGACTTAAAGAAAAAACCAGTAATAATGCGTCGTGTTCAGTATTTGGAAAATGCATTAAAGAATTCTAAAAGTGAAGATAATAGAGCTTATGCAGATGCAGTATTGCTATTCTCATTATTTATTGAGCACGTATCTCTATTTTCTCAGTTCCTTATCATAATGGCATTTAATAAGCATAAAAATGTTTTAAAAGGTGTTTCTAACGTGGTTGAGGCTACATCTAAAGAAGAGCAAATACACGGTGATTTTGGAATAGATATTATAAATATCATCAAAAATGAAAACCCAGAATGGTTTGATGAAGATTATAATGCAACAGTTCAGGATATGTGTAGAGAAGCCTTTGATGCAGAGAGTAAAATTGTAGATTGGATTTTTGAGAAAGGAGAAATAGACTTCTTACCAAAAGCCGTTGTAAACGAATTCCTTAAGGATAGATTTAATAAATCTTTAAAGAGTATTGGAATAGATTCAATTTTTGATACAGACGAAAAATTACTAGCTGAAACCGAATGGTTTGATGATGAAATTATTGGAACCAAACATGGTGATTTCTTCGTAAAACGATCAATCAACTATAGCAAAAGAACCCAAAGTATAACCAGTGATGACCTTTTTTAAAAATGATAGAACAAAACCAGATTAATAGCGCAAACAATACAGAAAGTAAAGTAGAAAACGAATTAATAAATGCAAGAAAAAAATCGTTACAACAATTAAAAACCAAAACCGATGGTGATTTTAGTTGGTTAACCGATTATAGCCGTCAATTTTTAGCTTCAGGTTACTTAACCGAAGGTGTATCGGCAGAAGAACGCATTAAGGAGATAGCTGACAGAGCAGAGCAAATTTTGGGAATTCCTGGTTACGCGGATAAGTTCTTTAATTATATGTCACTAGGTTATTTCTCATTGTCATCACCTGTATGGTCTAATTTTGGAAAAGAAAGAGGTCTTCCGATATCTTGTTTTGGATCACATGTAGATGATGATATGGGTAACATATTATATACGCAATCAGAGGTCGGTATGATGTCTAAGCTTGGTGGTGGTACTTCAGGTTACTTTGGTAAAATAAGACATCGTGGTGCAGCTGTAAAGAATAATGGTCAAGCTTCAGGAGCTGTACACATTATGCAGTTATTTGAGTCTATGGTAGATGTTGTAAGTCAGGGTTCTGTTCGTCGTGGACGTTTTTCACCATACTTGCCTATTAGTCATCCAGATATAATGGAGTTCTTAGAAATAGGAACAGAGGGAAATCCAATTCAGGAGTTAACACATGGTGTTACTGTAACTAACGATTGGATGCAAGAAATGATTGATGGTGACGTAGAAAAACGTACAGTTTGGGCAAAAGTATTACAGAGAAGAGGAGAGATGGGTTACCCTTATATCTTCTTTACAGACAATGCTAACAATGGCGCAGCGGATGTGTATCAAGATAAAAAATTGCCAATTTACGCGAGTAACCTTTGTACCGAGATTATGTTACCTTCTAACGATGATTGGTCTTTTGTATGCTGTTTATCTTCATTGAATGTGTTGCATTACGAAGATTGGAAAGATACAGATGCTGTAGAGACTATGATTTATTTCTTAGATGCTATAATAACTGAGTTTACTGAAAAATTAGAACGCTATAAGAATTCTCCTAGCAAAGATGATCAGCAAACATTCCTTTTTATGGAGCGTGCTTATAACTTTGCAAAAGATAACAGAGCATTAGGTTTAGGTGTTTTAGGATGGCACTCTTTACTGCAGTCTAAGATGTTAGCATTTAACAGTCAGGAGGCATTTAATTTGAATAGTGAGATATTTAAAGTTATAAAAGAGAAATCTTACAAAGCATCTGAAGAATTAGCAGCTCAGTTTGGAGAGCCAGCAGTTTTAAAAGGCTATGGTAGAAGAAATACAACGTTAAACGCTGTAGCACCAACAACGTCTTCTGCATTTATCTTAGGACAAGTATCTCAAGGTATAGAACCAATCTGGTCTAACATCTATGTAAAAGATATTGCAAAGATTAAGACAACGATTAAGAATCCATATTTAGAGGCATTTTTAGAGTCTAAAGGTCAAAACACTACAGAAGTATGGAGAAGTATTAGAGATTACGATGGATCTGTACAGCATTTAGATTTTATGACAGAAGAAGAGAAGGATGTCTTTAAAACTTATTCTGAAATCGATCAAATGGATATAATCTATCAGGCTGCTAATAGACAAAACCATATCGATCAAGGGCAGTCTGTAAACATTATTGTACATCCAGAAATGTCTGTAAAGGAGATTAATAAAATTCACGTTACAGCATGGAAATTAGGCTTAAAGTCACTATACTATCAACATAGTATGAATGCGGCACAGAAGTTCAAACAAAAGAAAGAATGTACGACTTGCGAAGCTTAGTTTGATAAGTTATAAGCATAAAAAAACCCGATTGAAAAATCGGGTTTTTTTATTAGTGTAATTAAAAATTATAATGGAATGTTACCATGCTTACGTTTAGGCTTATTAACTTCTTTATTCTCAAGCATACTAAATGCTTTTATTAGTTTTCTTCGTGTATTTTGTGGTAAAATAACTTCATCAATGTAACCACGTTCTGCCGCACTGTAAGGATTAGCAAAAAGCTCTGCGTATTCAGCTTCTTTTTCTTTCCATTTTGCTTCAGGATCTTCTGCAGCAGTAATTTCGCGTTTAAAAATAATTTCTGCAGCACCTTTAGCTCCCATTACGGCAATTTCAGCATTTGGCCAAGCAAAGTTCATATCTGCACCAATATGTTTAGAATTCATTACATCATAAGCACCTCCATACGCTTTACGTGTAATAACGGTAACTCTTGGTACAGTTGCTTCACTAAATGCATATAATAATTTAGCACCATGTACTATGATGCCATTCCATTCTTGATCGGTTCCCGGCAAGAAACCAGGTACATCTTCTAATACTAACAATGGAATATTGAAAGCATCACAAAAACGCACGAATCTAGCAGCTTTTTTAGAACTCTTTACACCTAAAACACCTGCTAAAAACATAGGCTGATTGGCAATAATACCTATAGATTTTCCACCAAGTCTTGCAAAACCAACTATAATATTTTCAGCATAATCTTTATGAATCTCATAGAATGAATTTTCATCAATAATACCTTCTATGACACTGTGCATATCGTAAGGTTTATTAGGATTATCAGGAACTATATCAGAAAGGCTTTCTCTTATTTCATTCTTAAGTTCAAACTCTAAATCTTCTGGTTTTTCTCTGTTGCTTTGTGGCAGATAACTTAATAACTTTTTAATATCCTCAAGACATTCCACATCGTTTGCAGAAGTTTTGTGTGCAACTCCTGATTTGGTAGAATGCACACTTGCACCACCAAGTTCTTCACTTGTTACTTCTTCGTTTGTTACCGTTTTTACAACATTTGGACCTGTTACAAACATGTAACTGGTATCTTGAACCATTATCGTAAAATCTGTCATTGCAGGTGAATATACAGCACCACCAGCACAAGGTCCCATAATAGCTGAGATTTGAGGAATAACACCTGATGCTTGTACATTTCTGTAAAAAATATCTGCATAACCACCTAGAGAGCGTACTCCTTCTTGAATACGTGCACCACCAGAATCGTTAAGACCTATAATTGGAGCACCAACATTAACAGCCATATCCATGATTTTGCAGATTTTTTCAGCATGTGTTTCAGATAATGAACCACCAAATACCGTAAAATCTTGAGCAAAAACATAAACCAAACGGCCATCAACAGCACCATAGCCTGTAACTACACCATCACCATAAAACTTTTGATCTTCCATGCCAAAGTCTTTGGTTCTATGAGTTACTAAAGCACCAATTTCTTCAAAAGAGCCTTCATCTAACAAATAAAGAATACGCTCTCTAGCTGTTAGTTTTTTCTTTTCATGTTGCTTATCTATTCGTTTTTGACCTCCACCTAATTTAGATAAGGCCATTTTTTCGTTAAGTGTTTTTATTTTAGAACTCATAGTATCTTAATTAGGTAGTCTTAATAATTTTTGGTCTTCCAGATATTGTTTCAAAGCTAATTTGGCAGCAATTTCTGCTTCAGCTTTATGTTGCTCTTCTAAAAGGCTAGGTGAGTAGTACTTCTTCACAAAATGTGTGTCGAAGTTTCCACTTCTAAACGCATCGTGCTCACAAACAAAACGACCAAACGGTAATGTAGTTTGTACACCTTTAACGTGATAGTTATCAATTGCTTTTATCATAAGCTCAATAGCTTCTGCGCGTGTTTTGCCGTATGTGATAAGCTTAGATAGCATTGGATCGTAATAGATTGGTACGTCCATACCTTCTTCAAAACCGTTATCTACACGAATATTTTCACCAACAGGTAATTGATAGACCTCCAAATTACCAACACTTGGTAAGAAATCATTCATAGGATCTTCGGCATATACACGAAGTTCTAAGGCATGACCATTAATTTTTAAATCTTCTTGTTTAATGTCTAAAACTTCACCACGAGCCACTTTAATTTGAAGCTCAACTAAATCAACACCAGCAATCCATTCAGAAACAGGATGCTCTACCTGTAGTCTGGTGTTCATTTCTAAGAAATAGAAATTATGGTCAGCATCCATTAAAAATTCAACTGTACCAGCACCCACATAATCACAAGAACGTGCTACGTTTATTGCTGCTTGTCCCATTTTTTCTCTTAATTCTGGAGTTAATATGGCAGATGGAGCTTCTTCTACAACTTTTTGATGACGACGTTGCACAGAACATTCACGCTCAAAGAAATGAACAATGTTACCGTGTGTATCTGCCATAACCTGAATTTCGATATGCCTTGGTGAGGTGACGTATTTTTCGACAAAAACGGAACCATCACCAAAAGCAGAAGTAGCCTCACTAATGGCACGCTTCATCTGGCTTTCAACATCTTTTTCGTTTTCAACAACACGCATTCCTTTTCCTCCACCACCTGCAGCGGCTTTTATTAGTATAGGTAAGCCAATTCGTTTTGCAATATCAACGGCTTCTTTTGGATCCGTGACAGCATGGTCTACACCAGGTACCATCGGAATATCGTAATCTTTAACAGCATCTTTAGCTGCTAATTTGTCTCCCATCATTTTTATGGCTTTAGAACGTGGACCAATAAAAATGACGTCATTTTTTTCGCATAACTCAGCAAAATCTGCATTTTCACTTAAGAAACCATAGCCAGGATGAATACCATCGACATTTAATGATTTTGCAACTTCAATAATTTTATCACCTTTAAGGTAGGATTGGTTAGATGGTGCAGGACCAATGCAAACAGCTTGATCTGCAAATTTTACGTGAGGTGCATTTCTATCGGCTTCAGAAAATACAGCTACAGTTTTTATTCCCATTTTTTTTGCAGTTCGCATGACACGAATTGCAATTTCGCCACGATTGGCAACTAATATTTTTTTCATTTTATTCGAATTCGATTAAAAGTGCATTTTTTTCAACAGTATTTCCTTGGCTTACTTTGATAGATTTTATGACTCCATCTCGAGGTGAGTTAATAACGTTTTCCATTTTCATAGCTTCAAGAATTAACAATGGATCATCTTCTTTAACTTCTTGAGCTTCTTTTACATTAATCTCTAAAATTAAACCAGGCATAGGTGCTTTAATATCATTTACCTTTTTTGAAGCACCAATTTCAAAACCTAAAGCAGCAATTTGCTGATCTAAGGCATCGTTTAGAACAACATTATAAGTGTTGTTGTTTACTTTAACACTGTATGTTTTTTTGTTGAAGTTTGAACTAACAATGTTTGCTTTAATTGAACCGTTGTTTTGAAGGATATGATACTTATTTGTTGAGGTTTCAACAGCATCAAGTTGGTCTACTGCTTCTTTGGTTACATCAAACTCATAAGAAGCATTAACTTTTGCTTTATACATATGTAGAGGTTTATTAAACTTTGGCTAAGTTATATTTTAATGGACTTCTAAAATATGAAATAAATCATGTTTACAGAAAGACTTTAAGAGATTATAACATTTTATTGATGTTATAAATTACGCTTTCTAATCGCTTTTGAAGGTTGAATTATCTTGATGTCTACGAATGGCTTTTCGTGATAAAATTACCCCAACAATTAAAGATACAAACGCACCAATGGAAATCCCTGGTATAAATCTTATAAACAGGAAGAAGTCATATGCACCATGAAATAAGACAGCCAAAAATAGACCAGCCATATTGAGTTTTATTCTATTGTTTGAAAATTTAGCCAGTCCCATAAAATAGCCCATTAAAACTCCAAAGGTGGCATGGGCTGGTACAGCTGTAAATGCTCTAAGAATAGCAGTTTCGTAGCCTCCTTGTAACACATACATAATGTTCTCTGTACAAGCAAAGCCCATTGATACCATTACAGCATATATAATACCATCGTATGGCTCGTTGAAAGCCTTTTTGGGTTGTGCAAAATACTTTACTATAACATATTTACTAAATTCCTCAGAAAGCGCTACAACCACATAAGCCTGAATAAATTGTTGCCAAACACTGTATTCATCAGTAATAGGAATAAATCGTCCTGTAATAAGATAGAGAATGGTTACAATGAAGATACTAACAACTGCACCAAAAAGAAAATTAGCAATTAAAAGTCCTACAGGTTCCTTTTCATATTTATCATGAAAGTAGATATAAATGATTATCGTCAATACAGGTGCAACAGCACAAAGAATTAAATTCATAATTGTAGTTGGGCTTTAATTGCATCTAAGATAAAATTGTAATACGATTTGTTAGTTGGTATAAAGTGATTGTTTGTTTCACTTTGACTTAACAACGTTTTAAATTCATAAAAAGTTACTAGTTTTAGAGCTTCAACCTCTTCTTCCTGAGGAGTTAAATCCGTTAGATCTAATTTTAATTCCGCAATATAAACCTGATGAAATTCATTGTCTTGAATAGTCCCATTAGCATAAGAACTTTTATGTAGTTTTGTGCCAATTTTGGTTAACTCATCAGCGTGTAATGTTAAACCAAGCTCTTCTTTGGTTTCTCTAAGAGCAGCTTCTATAAAGGATTCACCAGCATCTATATGTCCTGCTGCCGAAACATCCCAAAGTAATGGGTGAATTGCCTTTTTATGAGATCGTTGTTGTAGAAGAATTTCACCATTTTTGGTGTATAACCAAAGATGTATGGTGTTATGATACCAACCGTTTTTGTGTGCCTCAGATTTAAGAGCGGTTTTTCCTGTTGGCTCACCACTAGCGGTGACTATATCTATGTATTCATCCATATAAAAAGATTCCCACTTTCGTGGGAATTTTGATTATTTAAAATAGCTAAATGTTTCTCCGTCTTTAATTTTTAGAAGCGTTTCATAAATTAGTTTTATGACGTTTTCAACATCATCTTTATGAACCATTTCAACAGTAGTATGCATATAGCGTAAAGGCAAGGATATTAGGGCAGAAGCTACACCACCATTGCTATACGCAAAAGCATCTGTATCTGTACCTGTAGCTCTAGATAATGCAGCACGTTGAAAAGGTATTTTCTTTTCTTCAGCAGTATCTGTAATTAAATCGCGTAACTTCTGCTGTACAGCAGGAGCATATGCAACCACAGGACCATCACCAATTTTTGCTAGACCTTGTTTTTTAGGGTCTATCATTGGTGTTGTAGTGTCGTGGGTTACATCAGTAACGATTGCTACATTTGGTTTTATAGTCTGAGTAATCATTTCTGCACCACGTAATCCTATTTCCTCTTGAACCGAGTTGGTAATGTAAAGACCGAATGGTAATTTCTTTTTGTTTTCGTGTAGTAAACGTGCCACTTCAGCAATCATAAAACCACCCATTCTATTATCTAGTGCTCTACAAACAAATTTGTCTTTGTTAAGAATATGAAATTCGTCTGGGTAAGTAATGACGCATCCAACATGCACTCCCATTTTTTCAACTTCTTCTTTGTCCTTTGCTCCAATGTCTATGCAAATGTTATCTGGTTTTGGTGCTTCTTCTTTAGCTCTGTTGCGCGTGTGTATAGCAGGCCAACCAAACACACCTTTTACGATGCCCTTTTTGGTATGAATATTTACTATTTTACTTGGTGCTATTTGGTGATCACTACCACCATTTCTTATGACGTATAATAAACCGTTATCTGAAATGTAATTTACATACCAAGAAATTTCATCAGCATGTCCTTCTATAACAACCTTGTATTTTGCTTTAGGATTTATAACTGCTACTGCAGTTCCGTAAGTATCTGTTATAAATTCATCTACATATGGTTTTAGGTAATCCATCCATATCTTTTGCCCATCCCATTCGTAGCCTGTAGGTGAGGCATTATTTAAATATTTTTCTAAAAAGTCCATCGACTTTTTGTTTAGTAATTGCTTTTTAGCCATTGGTAAAAATTTTCCTTAAAAATAATAATATTAATACGATTTTAGGGTTAATGGAAGTAATAATTGTTAATTTTGAATTCAATGGAATTTGTTCTTTGGAACGGTTTTAGATATCAATTTCAACATGAAATATATAACCTACATAGCATTGTTGTTTTCAACATTGATTTTTGCTCAGGGTGATCCTGTAGAGCAAGACTCAACTTTTGTGCATTACATGATTATTGAAGGGGATTCTATTCCTGTTACAGAGGTTGAGCTAGATGAAGTACTAATGCTTCCTAATCTTAGCTTTAAAGACAGGAAAGCTCGTATTAGATATATTGTTTTGAGACGAAAAACTCACAAAGTTTTTCCGTATGCAAAGTTAGCCGCAGAACGTTTAGAAACTTTACAAAAGCGCTTAGATTTATTAGAGAGAAAACGCGATAGAAAAAAATATGCTAAAGTAATACAACGGTATATAGAAGATGAATTTTCGGCAGAATTAAAAAAGCTTACGAAAACAGAAGGACAGATACTAGTAAAGCTTATACATAGACAAACCGGAAAAACAACCTTTGATCTTATAAAAGAGTTACGGAATGGTTGGCGTGCCTTTTGGTTTAATAGTACAGCTAAATTGTTTAATATTTCTTTAAAAGAAGAGTTTGATCCTTTAACAGTAGAAGAGGATTATTTAATTGAAGATATTTTACAAAGGGCGTTCCAAAACGGCATATTGGAGAAACAAGAACCAGCATTTGAAATAGACTATTATGCTTGTGTAAATAAATGGTCTAAATCTAAAAAAAAATCTAACAAATCTGAATAACAAATGCGTACACAAACCAAACTAGAGGAACAACTAAACGCTTGGTCTCATGGTATTGGTGCAGCCTTAGGAATTGCTGCTTTGGTTTTACTTATAGTTTATTCTGATAATAATATAAAACCTTGGAGCCTTTTTAGTGTTATTGTATATGGCATCTCCATAATTATTTTGTTTTTGGCATCTACATTTTATCATGCGGTAAAAGGGGAGAAGCGCAAGCATTATTTTAGAATTGTAGATCATATAAGCATATATTTACTTATTGCTGGCACTTACACTCCTGTACTATTAGTTTTACTTAGAGATAGTTTAGGATGGCCTTTGTTTTGGGTAGTTTGGGGAATTGCTGCTTTTGGACTGATCTTAAAGCTTTTCTTTACAGGAAGGTTTGAGTTGTTTTCTACACTATTATACCTTGTAATGGGATGGTTAATTGTTTTTGACTATACTAACCTCGCTGATGCGATTGGACCAACTGGTGTATTGTGGTTATTTGCTGGTGGTTTGTCTTACACAGTAGGTATTGTCTTTTATGCAATCCAAAGAATTCCTTATAATCATGTTATTTGGCATTTGTTTGTATTAGGAGGTGCTATTTGCCATTTCTTTATGATTTTTAATCATGTGATATAATTAACGTTCACCGCATTATTTTTAGCATAAACCGCAATAATTTTAAGTGCAATCTTATTATAACTAAATTTGATATCAGTTAACTATTGACTATGCATTTTATTAAAAACCGTCAGCTACTAATCAATATTCTTTTAGGACTAGGATTGATAAGTATTCCTTTTTTGACTTCACCAGATTTAGCTATAGGTACTGCCATGTTTAAAGTAACAGGCTTTCAGAGAAGTTTTTTGAGTTATTTCTTGTTGCTTGTTTTCTTCTATATTAATTATTACATTTTAATACCAAAGTTCTATGTTCATAAGAAATGGTTGGTTCTTATTATACTATTGATAATTGCTTTTGCAATCGTTAATGTTATTCCAAACCTTCTTATTGAAGGACAAAATATACCAAGGCCTGGTGATGGTATGATAAATCCACCCGAATTTTCAAGTCAACCAAGTCCTCCTCAAAATAATCTGGAGGGATTTTCGGAAAATAGACCTCCAAACAGGCCAGATAATAAGTTTTTGGGTGGATTGTTTTCTAGAAGTAGCTACTTATTTCAGTTTATCATGGTATTTGTACTATCGCTTCACCTTAGAATAAACAATTATTTAAAAGAGGTTAGAAATGAACAATTGCAGACAGAGATTTCATATCTCAAAGCACAAATAAATCCTCATTTTTTGTTTAATACATTGAATAGTATCTATGCGCTGGCATTAAAAAAAGAAGATAAAACACCAATGGCTGTTTTAAAACTTTCCAATATAATGCGTTATGTAGTTACAGAAAGCGATCAAAAAACAGTACCACTTCGTGATGAAATAGAATATATTATTGATTATATAGACTTACAAAAACTAAGACTTAATACAGATGTTGAGATAAGCTTTAATACCGAAGGCTCTCCGGCTAGCCATAGAATTGCACCAATGTTACTTATTACTTTTGTGGAAAATGCTTTTAAGTATGGCGTGTCGCCAGAAAATCCTTCAAAAATATCTATATTTATGTCTTTTGAAAAGGCTAATGAAGTTGTATTAATTGTTGAAAACACCAACTATAACAATCAAATTTTTGATGCTGCCACAACTAAAGAAGGTCTTAGAAATACAAAAAAACGTTTAGAATACGCTTATCCTAATAAGCATGAATTAAAAATAACCGAAACACCTGAAGCATATAAAGTAAGGCTGAAGATAGAACTAGGATGATAAAAGCAATAGCAATAGATGATGAACCTTTGGCACTAGAAGTTATTGAAACCTATTGCAGTCAACTAAAAAATATCTCTCTAGAACGCACATTTACAAACCTAGATAATGCAAAACGATACATCAATAAGTTTGACATCGATGTTATTTTTTTGGATATAGAAATGCCAAAAACCAACGGTATTGATTTCTATAATAATCTTAACAAAAGCATTAAGGTTATTTTTACAACAGCGCATTCTAAATATGCAGTAGAAGGCTTTAGAGTTAATGCAGTTGATTATTTGCTCAAACCAATTTCCTTAAATCACTTTAAGGAGGCTGTGGGTCGAATTTCTAGAACTATTCATCTTGAAAGTAAAAGCATAAAAGAAAACACTCACCTTAACATAAGAGCCAACTACAAACTTTATAATATAGATTTAAAATCTATTGAATACATTGAAGCTATGGATGATTATGTTAAGATTCATATAGAGAACGAAAGCCCTGTAGTAGCACGTTCTACCATGAAAAATGTTATTAATAAATTACCCGATTCGCAGTTTATAAGAATTCATAAATCTTATATTGTTCCAATTAATAAAATTAAGACAGTTCAAAGTCAAACCATCAATTTGATGGGTATTGAGATACCTATTGGTAATGCCTACAAGAAAAATTTAGAAAATCATTTCTGACAAATTCTTGTTTTCACCTCATTCTTTGCTGTGTTCCTCGCAATTATTTCCTCAAAGCATTCATTTCTAATAGTTTTAAATAAGAATTTAAAGCAATTGAGATATGAAGAGAAACGAATTTTTAAAAAAGGGAATAGTAGGCATGGGCACAATAGTAGCAATACATACTTTATTTAATGGTTGTTCTACTGAAGATGATGATTCTTCCAGTAGTGAAGAAACCGGGAGTAATAATGGTGATTGCGATTTATCTCCAAGCGAAACAGCAGGACCTTTTCCTATTATAACACCTGCAGAATTGGTTAGACAAAACATTATAGGTGACCGTACAGGAGTCGCATTATTGATAACCATTACTGTGCAAGACCAGAGTGAAAATTGCAATCCACTTGAAGGTGTGTATGTAGACTTATGGCATTGTGATGCCGAAGGTAATTACTCAGAATATGGTGGTACACAAATGCAAAGTACAGATTATACAGAACAGCATTTTCTGAGAGGAAGACAAACTACAGATGCTAACGGAAATGCATCATTCATAAGTGTTTTTCCTGGTTGGTACAATGGTAGAGCTCCACATATTCATTTAGAAATTTTGGATAGCAATGAAAACTCCATAAGAGTAACACAAATAGCATTTCCTAAGGATGTTTGTGATACTGTCTATGCCACTTCAGGATATAATGGCGAGGCTAATACCCTTAACGAGAATGATAATGTGTTTTCAGATAGCTTGGATGGCAATATGCTAGATTCTTTAACAGGAAATACAACCGATGGCTATACACTTTTAAAAACGGTAACGGTTTAAAAAGATGATGGTAACACAACAACAAAAATCACAAATATTGCTCTCTGGTAAACGAAATTTAACTAGAGATTATGGTTACTTGTGCTATACAACAAACTTTGGAGATAACATTGTTGATTCAATATATGTTGAAGATATTTTTTTAGATACCAATACAAAAAACACTCTTGGTTCTAAAGAACTTGGAACAGCAATTTTTTTACCGCTTGTAGGCAGATTGTTGATTAATGACAAAGTCATTAATACAGGAAATATATTAATAGCCACTAAAGATAACTCAGAGGTTGAAAACAATAATGAGCAAATACAGGCTAATTATTTAAAGATTAGCATTAACAAAACTATTTTAACCAAAGGTATCTTCAATTTTGATTTGTCAAGTAGTAAAAATCAATTAATACCATTGCTGTATAGTGGTTCTATTCATATTTACTTAGGATATTTTGATGCCAGACACGAAACGGTTTATAAACCAAAAGTAAACAGCAAACAAATAATCGGTTATGTTATACAAGGTGCTTTCGAATTTCAGAATATGTTGCTTCAACATAGAGATGGTGCCATAGTTTTTAATAAAACCGGAGTAATAGAATTTGAAGCTTTATCAGAAAATGCTTTAATACTAATAATGGAAGTGTAACATAAAATTGATAGCTTATGAATAGAAATGACTTTTTGAAAAAAGGGGTAGGGCTTGTAGGTTCTATAGCTTTAATACCTTCGCTTTTAAGCAGTAAACCTTATATGAGAGGGTTAGATGTTTTGGACGATTGCGACACTACTAATAGTGAAACTGCTGGGCCATTTCCAACACAATCTCCTGAGAATTTTGAAATTACCAATATTGTAGGTGATAGAACAGGTATAGCATTGACTATAAATATTGCTATTAATAATGTTAATGCAAATTGCTCTGCATTAGAAGGTGCAATTGTAGATATTTGGCATTGCGACAAAGATGGTAATTACTCACAATATGGCGGCACTGGTATGCAGTCTACAAATTACACCAACAATAACTTTTTAAGAGGCAGGCAAGTAACAGATACTAATGGTCAAGTAGCTTTCACTTCTATTTTTCCGGGTTGGTATAATGGTAGAGCAACTCATATACATGTGCATATTTATGATGAAACAGGATCATCTTTATTAGTAACTCAAATAGCATTTCCAGAATCTACTAATAGTGCTGTAGTACAAGTAAATTCTGCAACAGCATATGGCTACACAAAAGGGATGAATGGTTACACTTATAATAGTAATGATAATGTTTTTTCAGATGGAATTACCAACGAAATGTCAACTATTACAGGAAGCATTTCAGGTGGTTTTACACTATCGCATACCATTTTTGTAAATGGACCGACTTTGGGTATTAGTGATTATGAGGATAATCAATTTAGCCTTTCTGAGATCTACCCAAATCCGATGGTTAATAGTGCAACGTTACCAATAACATTAAAATATAGCTCTGATATAATAATACAAGTCTATGATATTTCAGGTAGAATTGTGAATAGTATTAAATACACTCAGCTTTCACCAGGTCTTAACTCTCTAACTATAAATCGAGAAAACTTAGCTTCAGGAGTTTATATTTTAAAAATTGGTGTAAATAATACTTATGGCAGTTTTGAAACTTCAAAAAAATTATATGTTAAATAATAAAATACCATAAATGAAAAAAGTCTACTCTAATAAAATAGGTAGTAAAATTTTTAGGTTAGCATTTTTATCAGTAGTCTGTGTCTCTTTTTCAGGTTGGATACTTTGGATCGATAAAGATTCTGAAGAAAAGCAACAAAATGATTTGATTAGCCTAATATTGGAAGTCTTTCCCTATTTATTAATTATAGTAGGAATTATAGCAGGCCTTATATTATTGTACCAAGGCATTAAGAAAATAACTTAAACTAATTTACAATAGTTTTAACCCTTAAGCACCCTAAATTTTTGTTTATAGCTGTAAAGTCCTATTTAATTTTGAATAGGGCTTTATTTTTTGAAATTATATAAAAAAAAGAGGACAATTATTAGATAATTTATCCTCTTCTCTCATTATTAACCAACCAATGTATTATTCAATACAGTAAAGATATATGTAAGATTCGGGTTATTAAACTAAAATCTACAAGAGGCCAATAATCATCTACCGTTAAGGTTATTTTATAGATTAAGCGAATTTTTATTAATAAATTCTAAAAAATTAGGTTTGTATTGTTCTGAAACGGTTATACGCTGTTTGTTTATGATAATTTGACTGCGCTCAATAACGTCAATATTACTAAGAGAAACAATAAAGGATCGATGGACACGCATAAATTGTGTACTAGGTAATTCTTCTTCGAGAGATTTTAAACTCATTAAGGTTAGAATTGGCTTAGGATTATCCTTTAACCATATTTTTATATAATCTTTTAAACCTTCAAAATAGAGCACATCATCTAGCTTAATACGAAGTTGCTTGTATTCAGACTTTACAAATAAGAATTCTTTTTCTTTTGAAATAAATTGAGTCTGACTAGGTTTCCCTTTGGTAAGTTCGAACCATTTTTGCGCTTTGTTTACAGCAGCCAAAAATTCAGCATAGTCAAAAGGTTTTAGTAGATAATCTATTGCATCAACCTTAAATCCCTCTAGTGCATAATGATCAAAGGCCGTTGTGAAAATCACACGCGTACTATCTGGCAACATTTTGGAGAATTCTATTCCCGTTAAATCGGGCATTTGAATGTCTAAAAAAAGTAAATCCACAGGATGCTCTTTAATAAATTGCATTGCCTCAATAGCACTACTACATTTAGTTTTGAGCTCTAAAAACGGTGTCTTTTCAATATAGCTTTCAACTAAATTTAATGCCATTGGTTCATCATCTACAGCTACACAAGATATTTTTAGAGTGCTCATAAATTATGTGGTTTCTATTTCTAAAGTTACTGAAAATAAGCCGTTTTCAACAGATGTATTAAAGGTATAATTATCTGCATATAAAAGTTGTAAACGCTTTTCTAAGTTTTGTAATCCAATCCCAGAACCACTCTTGTCATCCACTTTTTTTGGAAAATTATTATTTAGTGTTTTGAAACTTACGGTTTTGCCTTCCAATACCATTGAAATTTCTATTTGACTCTCTTGACTAGCCGAAACACCATGCTTAAAGGCATTTTCTATCAATGAAATGAATAATAAAGGTGCTATTTTTATTCCAATTTCTTCCTTAGGAAAACTATAACTCACAGTTGTTTTATAAGATACACGCAACTTCATTAATTCAATGTACTTGGTCATAAAATCGATTTCTTTTGATAGCGAAATCAATTCAACATTGGTTTCGTAAAGCATATACCTCATTAATTTGCTCAAACTGTGAATAGAAGTTTTTGCTTGTTCTGGTGAAATATCTACCAACGCATAAATATTGTTTAATGAGTTAAAGAAAAAATGTGGTTGCAACTGATAGTGCAAATGCTGTAATTCTGATTTTAATTTAAAATTAGCAGCTTCTTTACGTTCAGCTTCTGTTTTTACCCAGCGTTTTGTCGTTTTTATAGCTATTGAAAATAGCAGAGGTGCTACATACGACAACATTTGTACATAAATAAATAGTTTTACTGGTGGGCCTTCACCATCACCTTCTGGTCGTTTTCTATTAACTTGTTCAAAAAAGTTGTTCTCGATAACATCTTTCAGATAGACAAATAACACTATCATTAGAAGGTTGAATACTATAAAAAGAACCATTTTTTTAGTAAACAAATACCGATCAACTAAAACAAAATAGTTTGTATAGAAAATTACGGCATAAAATATCATTGGTACAATAAAATGGGCAATAACCCTATCGATATCTTCTTGTCCATAAGCCAAAACAAATGGAGTAGAAAATAATACCAACCATACTAATAAGTGGGCAAATAGAGTTATTTTATTGTTTTTTGACATAAGACTATTTTATTCGTAGCGTAATGCTGTTATAGGATCTAAAGCAGAGGCTTTTCTAGCAGGATACCATCCGAAAAATATTCCGGTAATAGCACATACTGCAAAAGAAATAATAATAGAATACATAGCTACGCTTGTAGGCCAATTTAAGAAATTTTCAATGAAAACTGTTGCGCCTAAACCTAATAATACTCCTAGTAAACCACCAGTAATACTTATTAAAATGGCCTCGATAAGAAACTGCATCAAAATATCAGAACCTTTACCACCAACAGCCATACGCAAACCTATTTCTTTAGTACGCTCTTTTACAGATACGTACATAATGTTCATGATACCAATACCTCCAATTAAAAGTGAAATCCCGGCAACTGCAACTAGCAACACGGTTAGCATTTCACTTGTGGAGCTAAATGTAGAAATTAATTCTTCCATAGAGCGTACTGTAAAATCATCCTCTTCATTATCTAATAGTTTGTGCTGAATTCTTAGAATATCAGTTAGTTGTTCTACAGCTTCAGGTGCATCATCTTCGCTAATAGCTGAAGCCATAATTTGATTTAAATAATCGATAGCTAAAATACGTTTTTGCACAGTTGAAAAAGGAGCAATGACAATATCGTCTTGGTCTTGCCCAAAGGTGTTTTCACCCTTTTCTTCTAAAACACCAATTACTTTGAAAGGAATATTATTAAAACGAATCATTTGACCTACAGGATCTTCACCATTTGGAAATACATTATCTACAACGGTTTGACCAATTAAAGCGACTTTTGATGCTGTTTTTACTTCAGCATCAGTAAACATACTTCCGCTTTGCAAACCAACAACCTTAATGTCTAAATACTCAGGATAAACACCATATATTGAGCTAGGCCAATTGTTAGAACCGTTAATAATCTGTCCGCTACTATTAACCATTGGTGTTATGTAACTTAATAGTTCACTCTGTTCTTTTATGGCTTCGTAATCATTTAGTGTAAGTGTTTGTACATTTCCGCCACTTCCTCGCGCTGGACCTCTATCATCTGCGCCTGGTCTAATTGTAATCATGTTAGAGCCCATACTTGATATGGTAGTACGAATACTCTCTTTAGAGCCTTCTCCAATTGCTAACATTGTTATTACAGAAGCAACACCAATGATAATACCAAGCATCGTAAGCAACGTTCTCATTTTATTTAGAATGATTGCTTTGTAAGCTATTTTAAGTAAGTTTAATAGTCTCATAACTAATGATTTTCTAAAGATAGTTTTGCCAAGTGTTCTGCAGCAGATTGTACCTTATGGTTTTTGTAATCTTGTAAAATTTCCCCATCCTTTAATACAACGGTTCTACTGCTAAACGTAGCAATATCTGGCTCGTGTGTAACGAATGTTATTGTAATACCTTTTGCGTTTAATTCTTGAAACAATGTCATTATTTCATAAGATGTTTTGGTGTCAAGGTTTCCAGTGGCTTCATCTGCTAAAATCATTACAGGGTTATTAACCAATGATCTAGCAATTGCTACGCGTTGTTGTTGTCCTCCTGAAAGTTGCGAAGGAGTGTGGTGCAGTCGTTCTCCCAAACCAACCATTTCTAAAGCTTTAATTGCACGTTTCCTTCGCTCTTCAGAAGTTACTTTACTGTTATATAATAAGGGTAATTCTACATTTTCAATAGCACTTGTACGTGCTAGTAAGTTGTATGATTGAAAGATGAATCCAATCTTTTCATTTCTAATTTGTGCTAATTCATTTTTAGATAAATCTTTCATCTTAACTCCATCAATTTCATAATTTCCAGATGTTGGCTGATCCAAACAACCTAAAATGTTAAGCATTGTACTTTTACCAGAGCCACTAGAGCCCATAATGGTTACAAATTCACCTTCTTCAATAGTAAATGAAATACCTTTTAAAGCGTGTACGGTTTCTGATCCCATGGTAAATTGACGCTTTAAGTCTTCTATTTTTATAATTTCTTTAGCCATTATGATTTACTTTTTTTGTTAGATCCAGGTGGTTTTGGCATAAAAGGGCTCTCGATAGTTGCTTCAGATGTAATTTCTGCGGTATTACTACCTTCTTTAAGACTATACACCAGCTTTTCACCTTTAGAGATACCTTCTAAAATTTGAACGTTTACACCATCACTTGCGCCAAATTTTACAGGTTTAGGCTCTATGGTTTTATCATTATTTAGTACCCAAAGTATAGTTTGTTCTTCTTTTTTATTTGATGTGTTATTGCCTGATGGGTCAGATATTTCTAAGTTATTTTGTTCTATGTATTGTGACATTAATGCTGTTTCTGGCTTAAAGTTGACAGCTTTTGCTTGCGTTGTTAATACATCTTTTAGCTCTAAAGTATAAATAGAGATTGTAGCCGTTAACCCAGGTTTTAGTTTTAAATCAGGGTTGTGTGCTTTTATTACCACAGTATAGGTTACTACATTAGATGTCGTTGTTGGGTTGAGTCTAACTTGTGTAACCTCACCTTCAAATGTTTCGCCTATATAGGCATCTACAGTAAAGGACACACGTTGCCCTTCTTTTACATTTCCTATATCAGCTTCATCAACATCTGCTTCTACCTGCATTTCTTTTAAATCTTGAGCAATAGTAAATAGGGTAGGTGTACTATAGCTTGCAGCAACGGTTTGTCCTTCATCAATATCTCTCGATAACACCACACCATCTATTGGTGAGTAAATATTGGCATAGCCCAAGTTTGTTCTTGCTGTTTGAAGTTCTGAATAACGTTGTGTTACCGTACCCTTAGCTGTTTGGTAACTGTAAAGTGCATCATCATAATCGGCTTTACTAATTACTTGGTTGTCAAAAAGAGTTTTTTGTCTGTTGTAAATAGTTTCGGTATAGTTTTTTTGACTCAAAGCATTGTCGTAATTGGCTTGTGCTTGCACGACTGAAGCTCTTAAATTAGTCTTATCTAATTCAGCGATAAGTTGCCCTTCTTTAACTTCACTATTATAATCTACATAGATTTTTTCTACAACTCCCGAGACTTGAGTACCAACCTCTACTTGTGTTATTGGTTCTATGGTGCCAGTTGCAGTAACTAAGTTTGTGACATTGCCTGTTGTAGCTACTATGGTTTTTGCTTCAACGATTACTGTTTGGCTTGGTTTTAAAAAAAGATAAAGGACCAATGCAATAATAGCGACTGTTATTGTTGCGGTAATTATTTTTTTATTTGTTTTCATAATTTTTATGATTAAAGAGTTATGGCATTTCCTTGATAAAATTCTAATAATTGATGATAGAGTATATTCAGGTATTTGGCTTGCAAATAATCCTGTTGTGCACCTGTATATGTATTTTGACTAATGACTAAATCAGTTGTACTTAATCCGCCAAGCTCATACTTTTTTTGTGCTAAATTGTATGACTGCTTTGCAGCTTCCATAGATGCTTCTGCCGCAACAAGTTGTTCTTGAGACGACAATGCATTTTGGTATGCAGTTTCAACCTTTAGGTAGATTTCCTTTTCGGTAGATTGTTTAGCAACTTTAGCTTTTTCTATATTAACTTCAGCTGTTTTTACGGCTGCTTTGGTTTGATTTTTGTTAAATATTGGAATGCTAAGTGATAAACCAATACGCTGATTAAAATTGACATTAAATTGATCTGAAAATGTACTATTATCTACACTTGTATACCCAGAACCAAGACTAGAGGTTAGAGATAGTGTTGGTAGGTAGCCACCTTTAACAATATCTAGTCCTTTTTCACTGGCTTTTATGTTTAGGTTGCTCGCATCAATTTCTGGTAAAATGCCTAAAGCTTTATTGTATATCGTAATTTTATCTAATAGGATTGATGAATAATCAGTACCTTCATCTAGCGGTTCTATTTCTATATCTTGAGTTGGGTTGAGCTCTAATAACTGTTTTAACGCTATGATATATTGTTGGTATGTATTTTTGGCATTGATTAAAGCATATTTGTTTGTTGCTGCCTGACTTTGAGCTTCGGTATAATCACTTAAAGCAATAGTACCAGCATCTAATCTAGCCTTTGCACGTTCTACTTCTTGCTCAGTAGATTTTAAGTTGTTTTCTGCAATGGTAATCCCTTCTTTAGCATGCAAAATTTGAAGGTAATTTTCTAAAACGCTGAGTATAATATTATTTTTTGCTTCTTCTTCTAAAAAGTGACTTTGAGTAACCAGTAAGGCGTTTTGTGCAATCTGATTGTTAATTTGATTTCCTTGAAATAAAGTTATAGAACTGCTTAAACCAACATTGGTACTATGTATTTGGTCACTTACATAATCACTAGTAATAGGGTCAATTGAATTACCATTTGTAAAACTTTGAGAAGCTGACCCAAAAAGGTTTGGTAATCTTGAGGATTTAGCTTCATAATAGTTAACATCTGCCTGAGATTTGTTTAAAGTGGCATCCTTTATTGTGATGTTATTTTCAACGGCATAAGCAATGCAGTCTTGCAGTGTCCAGATTTGTTTTGTTGAAGAGTTTTCTGTCTGTGCAAATCCTATTTGCACTATGAATACTATTAATATAATTTGAAGTCGTTTCATTAGACGTGTATTTTAATTTACACATCAAAATTGAAACAAATAGCTACCTTAATAAAGTATAATAGACGTTTATGACTATTTACTATACGTTTTGGTCTTTTTTCTCGACGAGAATTTTAGGATGTCAAAGTGATTTAAGACGATTCAATCATCTTTTTAATCAGTACAATTTGCCCAAGATGATAATAAGCATGTTCTATTAAACCATCTATATTGCGTTGGTAGCTACCATATTTTTCATCTACGAATGGGTTTTGGAGTTCAGAATTTGATAAATCACTGATATGCTGAATTAATTCTTCGGTGTCTTTCCAAAATAGATTTTGAAACGATTCCCATTGCTTTTGTGATGTTATAGGAGGAAAATCAAAACTAAATTTGTCTCTTATTTCTAAGTTGCCGTTAACAAAAACGTTTTTTATACCAGACACATAGTAATGTATGTGTTGCGCTAAAACGGCTATGTTATTAAGAGATTGAATTTGTTTGTTAGCAACAGTGTAATCTAAGTTTTCTATTTGTGCCTTAATATTAGTGTTAGCAATCCATGTGCCATTTAAAATAACTTCTTTAAGTCTGTTGGCCAGTTGGGTTGAGTTCATAGATAATTAGAATTTTCTTTTAATTATTTGAGTCTTAATAATACACCTTTGCGCTTATAAATGTTTTTATAATCCCATTGAATTAATTTAGACTTTTCAACCCAACGGTTTAAATCTTCGATATTAATCTTATCTATGGAAGTATAGAGTTTAGAAGCGTCTTTAAATTTTCCGGTTCCAGGTTTTAAAGCTTCTTCTTCAAAGCTTGCGCCACTCCAAAACATAAGTTGTATGCCTGCTTTAAGTTTACTGTAACCTACAATAGGATTACCTTCTAAAAACCATACAGGATGTCTGTGCCATATTTTGTTTTCGGCATTAGGTAATAATTGATAAAGAATAGTAGATAGTTGCTCACAAATTTCTCGAGCACCATTTTCTTGGTTTTGATTATAAAGTGTAATGTCAGAGTTCATCTTCTATGCGTTTAATTGCTTATGAGAGCCATCGCAATTTGGTTTTCGTTTAGAGAGTCCGCAGGTACAATCTGTTAGTCCATAGCCATCTAAAATACGTTGCTTGTTATTTTTTATCCGATTGATTTTGGTTTTAGATTGTTTGGCTTTGTTAAAGAATAGCAAGTATCCTTTTTGTCTTCCGGCAGTTAGGTTGCTAAATGCATTTTTGAAGTTATTGTCATTTTGAAATTGCTCTTCTAGTTCAACAGGTATATCGTAATCTGAAAGTGCCTTGTAGGCTACTTTTTGTCCTGATTTTTCAACCTCAATAGCTTCAAAAATATAGTGCTTAATTATGGTTGAAAGGGTTTTAATTTCATTGAGGTTTGTAAACATTATTTGTCTTCTGGCTTGTATGTTTTCTGTGGGTTGAATTAGAATACCTTCTGTGTCTTTTAACAAACTGCCTTTTAAAAAAGAAATGGCACAGTAGTCTTTAAAATCGTGAATGATAACTACGTTTTTATTCTTATAAGTGTAACAAGGATGTTTCCATTTGTAAGCTTCTTTTAAGTTACAACTTAGTACAATTTTACGCAGTAGTGTCAATTCTTCTTGCCATCTATTTAAATTATCTAAATACGCAGTAACTTTAGGATTCATGTGGTTTATGATTTACTTATCAATATTTTTAAAATAAAAAGCATAAGTTCCTAGTATGGTTTTTTAAAGTAATTGAAAGATAATTAATAAGGTTTATAATTATATAGCTGACAAAATTTATTGTTTAGATATCATAGTTTAATTACCAGTTTTCTTTGTCTCTTTTGGAGGTTTGGGTGGAGGAGGAAGTTTTGGGAAGTCTGAATTTTCAGATTCCGATTCTATTTCTTCAATTTTTGATTTAGTGACTATTCTTAAGTCATCAACTAAAGTATTATCATCATTTTTAAATCGAATGAATATCTGTCCAAATGGTGTTCCGCTTTCTGCATTACGAAAATCAAATGTGTAAATCAATGGTTTTTCGTTCATAAGAGATAAGTAATATGTAACCTCCAAATCAGAACCATCAATTTCAGATTCAAAGTCTGCTATCTCAGACTTTAGTTTTTCCAAATCACTACCTTCATACCATTCTGATAGGTCAGACGCTATTGTTTTGTCAATTAATAGTCTGCCAATCTTTTCGCATTGGATAGTGAACGACGCAAATTCTGCTTGAAACATTTTTCGTTTTTCTTGTGCAAAACTGTTCGTCGAAATTAAAACTATTGTAATTAGTATAATGTTTTTCATAGCTATTCTAACAGAGTTATAAATTTAGCGAAAAGTCTTTATTTTGATTTTAAATAATTAATCTAACACCACCTAATTGTTCTATCTTATAAGGAAATTTGTTGCCTGGAGAACCAATGAACATAAAGTTGATTGGGATTTTCCATTGGATAGAAAGTTGCTTAATGAGCTCAGGGCCAAAAGTTCCCTCTAATGCTATGAATTCAATTTTAACCTCTGGATATTCTCTATCGAGTACTTCAATATCTGATTTAAGTCGTTCAGGAATTGTTTCTCCTTCTTCTATAACAGAAACTACTTTCAGTTTTTTAGTATGTTCGTTTTTACTGATATAAAGCATTACTTTATTTAGAGTGGCAACATCATCATCCTTAGTAAAAAACACAAATTCTTGAGAGTTGATATCTTCAATTAGTCTCAGGATATTTCGATTAATTTTTCGCACACCTTTTTGAACAGGTTCAAACAAATATTTAATTAATTCTAAAATAGCTCTCAATAGCTTTGTTCTATTGAGCATTACCAATACAAAAAGGAACGTAGGTATAAAATATTCTAAGAAAACTCCTAGATAAGGAGGATTCATAATAGCGTTTCCAACTATTGCAGTTATTACTGCAATAATGGCAAGAATAATTGCTATGGGTGAAGCTTTTATAGGTCTTGGCAGTTTAGAACGCCTTAATTTTAATAAGATATTACCAAAGCCAAATAATGTCATAACCAATAAAAATGAAATGGTGTAAACGCCTGCTAGAGCACCTAATTCACCTTTAGTAATCATCAATATGGAAATACACATTAAGAAAAACATTATCATTATGCGATAAGAGCTACCTCTATTGTTTTTCTTTAATAGGAATTGAGGTAAAATACGGTCTAGTGTCATTCTTTCCAACAAACCACTTACTCCAACATAAGAAGTTAGTACAGCTCCGCTCAGCACCAATGCAGCATCTATTGAAATGAGTGTAGACAACCAATTGCCTCCAACACGTCCTCCCATAAAAGAAAGTAATGCTTCCTGATTGGTTTGCACATCTGGTATTGCAATAATTGCCAATGCTAAAAAAGCCATAAGTGGATTGAATACACTTACAACAACCCACATATTTCTTAATGTTTTAGGAAAAACACCATCACTTTGTTCTTCAACAAAATTGGCAGAGCTCTCAAAACCAGAGATACCCAACATTGCAGCAGCAAATCCAAAAAACAAGGCTTGTGTTATGCCACCTTCAACAGGTTGTGAGTAATTATTAAAAAACATATCAAAACCATTTTGAAATAAATACCACCCACAAAACCCAGCTAATAATGTTAAGGAGACTAGGTGAGTTATAAAGATGACAATAGCAACTTTAGAAGATTCTCCTATGCCTAAAATGGTTAATCCCATAAATATTGCCAACAAGACAATAGTAGTTATAATGACAGGTATTTCGTGCCATATACTATGAACATAATGCATAGCTTCACTCGCTGAAATTACAGCAGTTGCCATATAAGATAATAAAGTGAGGGTAGCAGCTAAAGAAGCTGTTGATTTACTTGTTGTGTTTAATAATGCATTATAAGCTCCACCGTTTAAAGGTAATGCGCCTACAACTTCACCATAAATTTTTCTGAATAAGAATAGTACTCCAGCAACAATAATTAGGGCAAGCCAAGCATATTGCCCTGCATATATTATTGCTAAAGCAGAAACGTAAAGACAAGAAGAGCTAATATCATTTCCACAAATTGCCGTGGCTGCTAATTCGCTTAATTTTTTTATTGGTTTTTGACTCAAGTGATTTATGTTTTTGATTTACAATAGTCTGTTACAACTATCATTATTAGGATTAAAGTTAACGATTTTCCGTATAGTATAGATGTTTGTCAAATTATAGGTTTTCTCATCAAAAGGTTATTGAGACACCTAACCCAAATTCTCTTCCATTATAAAAAGGAAAAACAATACCTTTTGTATTTTCTTTGTCTTTAAAAAATGAATTTTGAATAAGTGGATATAGCCAGTATGCAATTTTAGTACTTAAGATACCAATTCCAGCTCCTGTTGCTACATCGGTTAACCAATGTCTATTGTTGTAAATTCTAAAAAGACCTGTTCCTGTTGCTACTAAATAACCAGAAATCCCATACCAAACAGAAACATCTTTATATTCTTGATACAAAAATTCTGCACCCATAAATGCTGTGGCTGTATGACCTGAAGGAAATGAATTTTTTGAGGAGCCATCAGGCCTTTCTACAGTACCTGTGTGTTTTAATATATTTACAGTTCCACCCATAATTAAATAGGCTGTTCCTAATATAATTGTTCTGTCTTTAAAATTATTTTTCCCTTTATTTCCGAAAGCATTTAGTACATACACGGATAAAAATGGACTATATTGTGAAAAATCATCAATAGTGAATTTAGAATCAATATGTTCATTAAATTCATTTTGAGTACTCTCGTTTAATAATTTCAATGAATGATTTTCGAGTCCAAAAACTCCATATCCAATTAAAACTGTTGGAACTATTAACGATTCATATTTAAAGCGTTTACTTTTATTCGGTTTTAACGAAGTAACCAAAGTATCTTGTCCTTGTACCCTTAAGATGCCAAAAAGAAAAATAAGAATGATTGCTATTTTATTCATACGGTATGGAAGGCTTACATTATTTTATCTTAATATGTTAAATGAGCTTCAAAAATAGATTTATAAAGATTTTACAAGAACTAAGCGCAAGCTCTTAAAGTAAGCTTGCTTTGGTTTAAAGCCACTCCGTAACGGATTACAGAGTGGCTAAAACAATTAACTAATCAAAAAAAAAATATGAAAACTAGTTCCAGCCACCACCTAAAGCTTGGTAAAGTTTGATGTTAGCTAAAAACTGATCTCTCTTGGTTTCTATAATTTCTATTTTAGAGTCTAAAGCTTCACGTTGTGTAAGCAATACTTCAGTGTATTCTGCTCTTGCAGATTTAAAAAGCTTAATAGATAAGTCAATAGATTCTGTAAGTGCTTCTACTTGTTGCTCTTTAAGCTTGTAACTTTCCTTTAGGTTATTAATATTAGAGAGTTCGTTAGCAACTTCTATATAACCGTTTAAGATTGCTTTTTCATACTCAAAAACAGCTTGTAATTGTCTGTTATTAGCTGTTTTGTATTCAGCTTTTATAGCATTCCTGTTAATTAGTGGAGCTACAGCATCGCCAACCAAATTATATAATAAAGCTTGTGGTGTATCTACAATATATTTTGGTTTAAAAGCTTCTAAACCAACACCTGCTTTTATACCAATAGAAGGATAGAAGTTTGCTCTGGCAATTTTTACATTCAACTTGGAGGCTTCCAACTCATATTCTGCCTGTTTAATATCTGGTCTATTAGAAAGTAATTGTGATGGAATACCTGTATAAATCATATCGATATTTCGCTCTATAAAACCATCTGAATTTCTCTCTATAGGTTGTGGAAAACGACCAATTAAAAAGTTGAGTTTGTTTTCGGTTTCTACAATCTGTTGCTGAATATTGTATTTGTTGCTTTGGTTTTTTAATACTTCTGCTTCAAAACGTCTTACAGCCAATTGTGTTGCTCTGGCAGCTTGTTTTTGAAGTCGTACCATTTTTAGAGCATTTTGCTGAATCTCGAGATTTTGTTCAATTATGCTTAATTGATTATCTAAGGCTAAAAGCTCATAATATGTGCTTGCGATTTCAGCAACCAGATTGGTAACCATAAAGTTTTTGCCTTCCATGGTACTTAGATATTCTAAAACAGCAGCTTTTTTGCCGTTTCTTAGTTTTTTCCAAATATCTAATTCCCAAGTTACGGATAGACCTGCTGTGAAATTGGTAAGTGGCTCAGGAAATTCTTCATCTTCACGAACGTTTAAGTTTTGTTCTACAGCACCATTTCTGGTATACTCGCCAACCTTTTCTACTTCAGCACCAGCATAAACATTAACAAAAGGAAGATACTCGCCTTTACGAATTTTTATCTCGTTGTTAGCTATGGCAATTTGCTGCAGCATAATGTTAAGCTCCTGATTGTTGACCAATGCAGTATCTATAAGAGCAATTAAATTTTGGTCAGAAAAGAAATCGCGCCATTGTATCTGAGCAGAATTTATCGTATCTGTTTCTATATTTTGATAATATTCAGGAACGATTTTGCTTTCTTCTCTAATTGCTTTTTGTGTAGGTACACATGCACTTAAGATTAAAAATGAGACTAAAACAAAAAGAAATCGTGTCTTTATGTTATATAATTTGATGTTATTCATCTTTATTACTTTTTCTTAATTTGTTAATTAACTTTTGTAGTCTATTGATGCTTTCCGTATTAGCTCTAGTTTGATCTTCGGCTTCGCTTCTTTCAATAAACTCTTCAGAAAGAGGTTGATCTTTTTCGTCCTTAATAAGACTTTTGCCATCAGCCATCTTGCCAAAAATGTAGTATAGTCCAGGTATTATTAAAACGCCAAATAAAGTTCCTAGCAGCATACCTCCAAGAGAGGAACCTCCAATAGTACGATTACCAATTGCACCTGCACCTGAGGCAATGATTAATGGAATTAAACCTGCAATAAATGCAAAAGAGGTCATTAAAATTGGTCTGAAACGTGCTCTGGCACCATCTATTGCGGCTTCTAATATTGTAGAACCTTGACTCCGTTTTTGTACAGCGAATTCTACAATTAGTACAGCATTTTTTCCTAAAAGCCCAACAAGCATAATTATGCCTATTTGTGCATAAATATCATTGGCTAGTCCCATGACTTTTAATAAGAAGAATGAACCAAAAATACCAACAGGTAATGATAGAATTACAGCAAGTGGTAATAGGAAACTTTCGTATTGCGCGGCTAAAACCAAATACACAAAAATGAGTACAACTACAAAAATGTAAATAGACTCGTTACCACGAGAAGCTTCGTCATAAGATAACCCTTCCCAAGCAACATCGTAGCCTCTTGGTAAAGTGGCTTCTGCAACTTCTTGTATGGCTTTAATGGCATCACCACTTGTAAAGCCAGCAGCTGGTAAACCACGAATTGCAGCAGAATTGTACAGATTGTAACGTGTTATTTCGTTAGGTCCTAATTTTTTCTCTAAGGTCATGAATGATGAATAAGGTACCATATCTCCTTCTTCGTTCTTTACAAAAAGTTTGTCCAAATCTGTAGGTAAGGCTCTGTACTCTGGTGCAGCTTGCGTATATACTTTGAAGAATCTACCATATTTAATGAAACCTTGTTCATAGGTACTACCAATTAAGATGTTTAGGTTTTCCATGGCTTTACCAATAGAAACTCCTTTCTGCATGGCAACCTTGTTATTTATTTTTATTTCATACTGCGGATAATTAGCAGCATAAAATGTAAACAAACCAGTGATTTCTTTGCGCTCTCGTAAGGCATCCATGAAATTGTTATTTATTTTTTCAAATTCATGGTAATCTGTAGAATTTGTTTTGTCTAATAGACGCATTGAGAATCCTCCTGAAGAACCAAATCCAGGAACTGCTGGCGGTTCAAAATATTCTATTACAGCTCCAAGGTTTTTAGTTTCTTCTTCAAGCTCTTCCATGATTTCATGAACCGAGTGATGACGTTCAGACCAAGGTTTAAGGTTTATTAAACATGTACCAGCGTTAGATCCACGGCCTTCAGTCATAATTTCGTAACCAGCCAACGACGATACGGATTGTACACCTTCGGTTTCTTCACATATTTCCTGAAGTTTTTTGGCAACTTCATTTGTACGTTCTAATGTTGCACCTGGTGGTGTTTGTATAATAGCATATATCATTCCTTGGTCTTCACTAGGAATAAAACCTGCAGGTAAAACTTTGTTTGTTAGATATATACCTGCACAGAAAGCGGCCAGAATACCAAAAGTTAATACTCTACGTGCTACAATTTTGTTCAACACCTTTATGTATCTGCCTGTAAGACGTTCAAAACCTCTATTGAACCAGTCCATAAAACGATCTATAGGAGATTTTTTCTTTCCTCCAGTATTGTGCTTTAAGAGCATTGCACACAATACAGGTGTTAGTGTTAGTGCAACTAATGCTGAAATAATAATAGAACCAGCCATGGTAATAGAGAACTGTCTGTAGAAAACACCAACTGGTCCAGTCATAAAGGATATAGGTACAAATACTGATACCATAACTAGGGTAATGGCAATAATGGCACCACCAATTTCTCCAATAACACTTTTAACAGCATCGAAGGGAGTTAAGTGTTCTTCTTCCATTTTGGCGTGTACTGCTTCAACTACAACAATAGCATCATCTACTACAATACCAATGGCTAAAACAAGGGCAAAAAGTGTAATAAGGTTTATAGATAAACCAAATAATTGCATAATAAAAAATGCACCAATTAGTGATACAGGAACAGCGATTATTGGAATTAATGTTGAACGCCAATCTCCTAAAAATAAAAATACTACAACGGCTACTAAGAAAAATGCGTCTCTCAAAGTGTGAATTACTTGTTCTATAGAAGCGTCTAAAAAGTTAGAAACATCATAGCTTATTTTATAATTTATTCCTGGAGGAAGGTCTTCCTTAAGCTCATTAAGCTTTTCTTTTACAGCATCTATAACGTCACTACCATTACTACCAAAAGTTTGTTTTAGTACAATTGATGCAGATGGTTTGCCATCTAGATTAGAGTAGATATCAAAAAACTCACTACCAAGTTCAACATCTGCGATGTCTTTTAAACGAAGAATTTCACCTTCTTCATTAGCTTTAATAATGATATTCTTGTAATCTTCAGGTTCATTATACCTACCTTGGTAGGTGAGTACATACTCTAAGGATTGTGCTTTTATACCCGAACTTCTTCCTAAACGACCAGGACGTGCAATTATACTTTGCTCATCCATAGCTTCTAATACTTCTTCTGCCGATACTTTGTAAGCACGCATACGATCTGGTTTTAGCCAAACGCGCATCGCATATTTTCTACTTCCTAATATCTGGGCACTGGCAATACCTTTAATACGCTGTATTTCTGGAACAATTTTGGTGTAAGCATAATTGTAAAGAAACTTTTCGTCTGTATGATCATCGTCGCTAAAAAGGTTAACGTACATTAGCATACTTGGCTGAACTGGTGTAATGATTACACCTTCACGCTGAACCAATTCTGGTAATAATGGCATCACCTGATCGACTCTTGTTTTTACTCTTACAACAGCTTCATTTGGGTCTGTACCTGGATCGAAAATAATACGAATTGTACCTTCACCAGCACTAGTGGCATCAGAGGCAATATAGCGCATGTCTTGTACACCATTTATTGCTGTTTCTAGAGGTATTAATGTAGATTTTACCAGTACATCAGCACTGGATCCTGGATATGCAATAAAAATATTTACAGTAGTAGGTGCAATTTGTGGAAATTGTGATACTGGCAATTGCTTAATGGAAAGCCCACCAATAAATAGTATGATGACCGAAATGACAATTGCCAAAACAGGTCTTTTTATAAATTGTTTAAACATAATGTTTGTAGATTTAGGTTACTCTGCGTATAATTCGAGATGGGATAAAACTTCGGTAGGATTTACCATTTCGGTTTTAATCTTTTCCTTGTTTTTTACCATCCTTATACCTTCTAAAAGTATGGTGTCGTTTTCAGAGAGACCCTTGTCTACAATAAAAAGATGAGGTAGTTCTGCAGCAATGGATATTTGTTTCTGCATCACAGTATTGTTTTTATCTATTACAAAAACATATGTTTTGTCTAGTATTTCAAAGGTTGCTTTTTGAGGAATTATAATAGCATCTTTGTAAGGTGCAGTCATAAGTATACTTCCAGTTTCGCCATGTCTTAAAATGCCATCAGGATTTGGAAAGGTTGCTCTAAAGGCAATATTACCTGTTTGGTTGTTAAATTCTCCCTCAATAGTTTCAACAATACCTGTTTGATTAAATGGCTTGTTGTTAGCCATTAGAAGCGAAACTTTTTGTTTGCTACCTTTTTCCTTACTTGTAATGTAATCTAAATATTCAGCTTCAGGAACATTAAAGTAAACCCACATTTTACTGTTGTCTGATAGTTTTGTAAGAAGCTCTCCTTCATCCAGAAGACTACCTTCTCTAACTTCTAGGTGGTCCATAATACCATCAAAAGGTGCTTTTACATTGGTGAACCCTAAATGTGTTTGAGCCAGAGCTACTTCTGCTTTAGCTTTGTCTAGTTTGGCTTTAGCCATAGCAAGTTCATTAGGTGATACAACATTGCCATCTGCTAATAATTGTGTGTTTTGTAGTTCTATTTCAGCAACATGCAGTTCTGCGTTAGCTCTACTTAGTTCAGCTTCGTAGATGTTTGGCATTATTTGAAACATTTTTTGGCCTTGTTTTACAAATTGACCTTCGTCTACATAAATATTTTTTAGATAGCCTTTTTCTAAAGCTCTGAGCTCTATATGTCTTATAGAATGAATCTGACTTACATAATCCTTTGTTGTTGATGTGTCTTTCTTAACAGGGTGCGTTACTAGAAAGGTTGTAGATTCTTCGTGTTTTTCTTTTTTTGTTTCACAGCTTGAAAATAGTAGTGTAAGTAATACTGCAAAAATGGTTACAATAAATTTTGTTTTCAATTTTTTGAAATTTTATAATGTGATATAATTGTACTTATACATCTGTACTCAGATGGAATGTGCTTAGGAGTAAAATACTCCTTAAGGAAGTAAGAACTTTAGAGTTCTTCTTCGGTTGTACAAAATCAAATTATAAAAACCTGAAAATAGAGAAATAACCTTTCCTTGGGTCTGGTTATTGTATTAGGTGAACGGAAAACACTCTTTTCAAGCTCTTTAGAAAAGTTTTCAAAAAGAAGCGCATTAATAAATGCTGTTGCGTGAAAAATTGTAGAGTCTAATTTTGTTTTTGCGGTAGACTCTTCATTCTCAGATTCATCAATTTCTGGTACTTCAGCGAAGTAATCTTTATCAGATGTTTGATGAGCTGTTGAGAAATGAAATGAATTAATATCAGAATCCTGTAAATATTGATTTGAATACGTTTCATTACTACTTATAGAAGTGCCTGCATAGGCATGGAAGCTAGACAAGGAGCCTAGTAACAAAGCCAGCGTAAGATACAGATATGTTCTAAAAGTGTTTCTCATTTCAGCGCCCAAAATTATTGTAATCAATGCACATTAACAAAAAAAAGAGATTTTTTAATTATTATTTAAGAAATCTTACAATTAAGATGCTTTAATAATATCCTTGTATTCTTCAAAGAAGGTTTCAAACAAAATCATGTTAATGTTAAAGAATTCCATAACATTTCGCCATGTGTTTTTGTTGTGTATGGACACTTTTTGTTCTAACGGAAGGTAAATGCGCGAGATTTCTTTACCATTGTCTAAATAGTATTCTTCCTCGTAGATTGCATCTGGTAAGTAATCTGTATGCAAAATGTTTTTTAATGCTACTAGTTTTTCCCAGCAATTAATACGGTTTTCGAGATCATCTTCTAGATCTAAGGATATGAGAGCATTTTTTGTGTCGAAATGAAATTTAAAAGAAAGCCCTTTAATTTTAGTATTATAAAGCAACCACTTTCTTGGAAATGATTTTCCAAAACTAGTCCAGAATTCTTGTCGTAATAAGCGACTTTCTTCTTTGCTAAACATCTATATAAAGTAAGCAATTAACACACCTATACTAATAGCTATCAGTTTAGATAAATTAAACTTGTGTCCATCACCTGTTTCAAATAAAATGGTGGTAGAGATATGCAGGAAGATACCAATTACCAAAGCATTTATACTCATAAGTAGGGCAGTACCAATAGACATTGTATTAGATACCAGTGTACCTAGAGGTGTCATTACAGCAAAGACCAACATAAAACTTATAGCCTGAACTTTCGTATACTTTGATTGTAATAAAAAAGATGTTAATAGTGCTGCAATAGGTATTTTATGAACTAAAACACCATAGACCATATCATTATGCTGATGAATTGGAAAACCCTCTAAAAAACTATGAATGCACAAGCTTATGAATAATAACCAAGGGAATGCCGCGTCTTGTCTGTGTATGTGTACATGTCCATGCTCAGCACCTTTAGATAAAAACTCTAATATAATTTGCAGTAGAATACCACACATTATAAAAAGACCGGTTTTTTTTGCTTCTAAATGTTCATAGACCTCTGGCAGTAAATCAAAAAGTGTAAGTGCTAGTAAAAATGCGCCACTAAAAGAAAGAAGCAATTTGGTGTATATTGATTTTTGCTTTTTGGTTAGAAAAGCAATGACAACACCAATAATAATAGCATATATGGGAAAAAGGTACTTGTTCATTCTATTTAAAAATCATAATCAAACGCTCAGATGTTTTAGGGTAAAATTTACCGAGTTTATAATCTCCAAAAACATCTAATAAATGTACACCTGCTTTTTCAAACAAAGCTTGAAAATCGTCTAGGGTTAATGCTTTTACACGTTCTTGAAATTGGTAGGGCTCACCATCAATTTTAAAACTGATATCTTTAACTATGTAACCGTCTTCAACGTTTCGTTTCTGATGAAAATCAATACCATCAACTGTTTTAGTATCCTCAGCAACTAAGTTGTCGATTACATAATTAACGTTCATAAAATCGATAACTCCAAAGCCATAATCATTTAATTCTTCTTTAATTGAGGCAATAGTTTTTAGGTTACAACTCTCATCTTCAAAATAACCAAAACTGGTGAATAAGTTGAAAACGGCATCAAAAGTTTCAGGATAGGGTTTAGTCATATCATGTACAACAAACCTTAGCGTGTCATTTTTAAATTGACTGGCGTGTTTTATACTCTGTTCAGATAAATCTATTCCGGTAACATCAAAGCCTAATGTACTTAAATAAACGGAATGTCTACCTTTACCACAAGCCAAATCCAAAATCTTTCCTCCTTCTGGAATATTTAGGTAATTAGTCAGATTATCCATAAAAAGCTGTGCTTCAGTATGATCTCTGTCTTTATATAAAATATGGTAGTATGGTGTATCAAACCACGACGCATACCATTGTTTTGTAGAATTTGTCATAACATATTACGTCCTGCAAAAATAGTTTAAATTTGCAATCTATTTGACGTGTTATATGGACAATAATTTCAAAATGGTAGCCAAAACCTTATTTGGGTTTGAAGATATATTAGCTAAAGAACTCACTCAACTTGGTGCAATGCAAGTTGAAAAAGGTGTGCGAAATGTAAGTTTTGTTGGTGATAAAGGCTTTATGTATAAAGCAAATATGGGATTGCGAACTGCAATAAAAATCTTAAAACCTATAAAATCTTTTAGAGTTGCCAGAGAGGAAGATCTATATAACAACGTAAAGAATATTAAGTGGGAAGATTACTTAAAGTCTAGTGGTTCTCTGGCAGTAGATGCTACTGTGCATCATAGTGTTTTTACACATTCTAAATATACGGCTTTAAAAACCAAAGATGCTATTGTAGACCGTTTTAGAGAGCAAGATGGCAATAGACCTAATGTAGATTTACGCTTTCCAGATTTAAAAATTAACGTACACATAGATCGTCAACGCTGTACTATTTCTTTAGATACTTCGGGAGAATCCTTACACAGAAGAGGTTATAAAACGGCGACAAATATTGCTCCAATAAACGAAGTTTTGGCAGCAGGACTAATTATGATGAGTGGTTGGGATGGGCAGTCTGATTTTATGGATCCTATGTGTGGCAGTGGTACTATTTTGGCAGAAGCCGCAATGATTGCCTGTAACATTCCGCCAAATTTAATGCGTAAGGAATTTGCTTTTGAACGTTGGGAAGATTGGGATGTAGATTTATTTGAAAAGATTGAAGAATCTTTACTCAAGAAAACCAGAGATTTTCATCATAAAATAATAGGTTATGATAAGTCTCCTTCTGCAGTAAAAAAGGCTAAGGAAAACATTAAGAATGCGCATTTAGATGAATTTATTCATATACAGCACGAAGATTTCTTTAAGACCCAAAAAGCTGGTACATCTAAGCTTCATATAGTATTTAATCCTCCATACGGCGAGCGTTTAGAAAATCTTAATGTAGAAGAGTTTTATGGTAATATTGGAGCCACGTTAAAGCATGGTTATCCTAATACAGATGCATGGTTGGTAACGTCTAATCTTGAAGCTTTAAAATACATAGGTTTACGACCGTCTCGCAAAATAAAAGTATTTAACGCCAAACTAGAGTCGCGCTTAGTTAAATACGAAATGTACGAAGGCAGTCGAAAAGCCAAAAAGCAAAACGATTAAATTTCTTTTTTCTCATCAGGATGGCGACCTACTTGTGTTTTTGGGTAGGTGTCAAACAAATCTTTTACTAAACTATTAATGTAAGGTTTTAGTTTTTTGTCTGGTTTGTTGAGTTCGCATAACACAGATGCATGCCATAAGACTTTGTTGGTTTCAAAATCAGCAACATAAACGATTAGTGTTTCCTCTTCGTATGTTTCTTCATGTATGGTGCAACTTTCCCAATATTCCAAGTGTTTAGAATGTTCACAGTTTTCAAATTGAACAGTTTCCTCACTAATTAAAATTCTAAAGCCAGCCTGTAATTGTGGATTAAGAACATTGGTTTTGTGTGCTTTGTTTTCCATTTCTATAGCAACAGCATCACCTATGGTCTGTCTTACAAAATCGTTGTCTAGTTGTGGGTAGTTAAGATGCTCTACCGTAAAATCTTCAATACAGAGTACATAGGTATTGTATTGGTTAAAGTCTACATCTAAATTGTAATCGTACACCACCTCACTAGTAGCGGCACAATTAAAGAGTAGAAGTAATAAAAATCCTGAAATTATTGAATAAACTCTCATGACACAGTAATTTAGAATGTTCTTAAAGTTCTAAATTCTACGTCAGAAATACTATGACAATTATCAATTTTAGGCGTTTCTAGGGTTTTCGTATAATCCAGATGTCTTGTGGTACCCAAAATTTAGTGTCTGAAGTGAGAACCATGTGTTCTAGAACTGTTGTGGCTTTAAATAAGTCTTCTACAAATACTTTTGGGTGAAATGCTGCATATGTTCTATCACCTTCTTTGATATTGCCTCTATTACTAATTTACCTTGGTTGTTATTTTAGCTTCAGTAATTATAAGTATTATTAAAATTGAAGGAAAATATAGTATATTGAAAAATTATCTTAATGCTTCTAATTGCAGATTATAATCGTATTGCAAATCTTCATGAAGTACACTTATTTTTTTCTTTAAAGCAAGAATTTGTCTTTGGTATAGATTACTCAATGTTTTGTTTCTGTGTATGGATGGTCTGAGTTCGTTTAATTGTTCGCAAAAGTAGAGTAGGAGCTCTACTTCGGTAGATTTTTTATTAGAATATCTGCTGTAAACTCTAATTTGTCTCAAAATCTTTCGGATGGTTTTTTTCATGTAGAAATAACTATCTGTATTTATGCCATCAAACAATTCATCTAACGAGGTTTTTACGCTGGCAACATAACCATCTTCATCATGCGCCTCGAATAACAGATAGGTGAGTAGTGCTTTGTTTTCTTTTTTAAACTTACCTAACCGAAGGCATAATTCTAATAAATCTTCTTTTGGTAAATGCTGAAGCTCTTTTTTTATGGTAACAATAGATTCTATCTTCATATGCTAAATTTAGTATAAAAAACAAAGAAGGCAATTTGCCTTCTTTGTTTTTTACTATATAATAAGCCTTTAGTTTTTACAGTATTCATCAACAATCTGCTTTAAATTATCGAGATTGCTTAGATCAAATTCTTCATTTTTGATATCCTCTGCTAAACTTTTGCAGTCTGAAATGTATTTAGCTAATTTTTGAGAAACTTTTTCGTTTTTTCTGTTGTCTATCATAAAGCCTTCCTTTTTATCTGAAAACTTTAAAACTAAAGTATCTTCTTCTCCAGGCTTACTTAAGACCATGTGTCCGTTATTTTCGTAAATGATTTCATAGAAATACGAGTTGTCAAAACCAAGATTAGATGCATTAGACATTTTTAGTAGTGCATTTCCTTTTGTTTTCATACCAACAAAGCATTTTTCTGTACCATCATCATTTGCACAAAATTTCACATTGTTTCTTGCAGCAAATTTTTTGGTACGCTCTCTGTTTTTGTCGTTCATATATGTAATGCTCACAAACTTTCCGAATTTGTCTATTGAGTTCATTTCGGCATAATCGCTTTGCTGCTTAGAAGGGTCTATTTCCAATTTTTCAAAAATGGCATAAATCGTTCCTTTGTATGTTGTACCATCTTCGTCTGTTACAGTACCTTCAACACCATATAAATTTATACTATTTTCCTTGGCTACTTTAACACGTTCATTATGAAGTTTTGCTTTATAAGCTTTGGCTTCGTGTTGCAATTGATACCCTCTTCCTAAGAGTTCTTCAACAAAAATTTGAGCAAATGATCTCGAAAAACGGCCAGTCATCATGGTACGAGAGCCATAATCGAATTTAAATTCTTCATCTGTATATGTTTTTGCATCTACATCTGTACATGTAGAGCATCCTTTGGCAGTACCAACAGTTATACCATCTAAGTCTTTTACAGTATAGGTATTTTGATAATAGGATACTTTACCAGCAATTTTTGTACCTCTAGAACCTCCAAATAGAATAGTACCATCGTCTTTTACAAAAGGGTTATATAAACCAATTGTTTTTTGGCGCTCGGCTTCATCAGCTTTCGCAGACACAACAGCTTTTGTGTATTTATCACTTAGTTTTTCGCGCTCTACAGCAAAGAATTCATTTACTTTTGCCATATCTATTCCGTTAGAAGTTATGAGTTCGTATTTGTCGCTTAAAAGTTTGATAATAAGTTTTGTTACGCTAAAAGAAGTCATTAAAACTTCATAAGGGATTTCTGTTTTCTTACCATCTGCAGAAGTCATTTCTAACCATTGAAACCCTTCGAGATTAGACGCTGATAAGCCTTTGAACTCTACATCGAAAGCTTTTTCTCCTTCTAGTGTATAGAATTTATAAAAGTTTCTAACATCGTCATTGACTTTGGCAACTTCAGTTTTATCAAAAGTGATGATGCCCTTTTTTACTTTAATTTTTTGCGCAGAACACAATATTGGCAAGGTGATAAGTAGCGATAGGATAATTTTTTTCATAGTTGTTTTTATTGATATTGAATGGGTTATAAAAGCAAATCCGAAAGTACAACAATTGTACCTTAAGACGTTTTAAGTGCTTAAAATTATTTGCAGATAAGTTATTAATAATGCTTTCTTATTGTTCGTCTAACTCTGAATAGCCTGTAAACTCCAATACTTAGAATAAAAGCAGAGACAATGATAAGAATAATACCATAAGATTTTAAATCCGAAAAGAACTCAAGCTTTAAAATAGTGACTCCTGTACCGAGAATTACCAAAAATGTTCTGAAGTAAGCTAAAAAGGTACGTTCGTTAGCAAGCTTGGTGCGTTCAATAGCCAGCCAATCGCGAGTTATTAAAGGCTTACTTTCGTCTTTATTAATTTCTGACATCTAATCTTTTCCTTTTAATAAATTAATACTTACAGTTGCTAATTCGCTATCAGGAAATTTAGCAAAATGCATATCGTCTGGCGCTAAGCCTGCTTTTTCTGCAATGTTTCTAAACACATCAACTTCTACTATGTATTGGTCACTATAACCATGAGTAGCATCATAAGCTGTGGCTGCGGTTTTACCAATATTTTTAGACGTTAAAGAAGGATTAATGGTGTGTAATTCTATTATTAATAGACCAAATTTATCAACATAAGGTTTCCATTTACTTAGATGTTCTAGTAATGACGCTTCCACATCATTGTTGTTTAAACGATTGCCAGCACTGGCATATGCACCTGTTGATGTGCTGGTAAAATCATATTTGTTGTTTGGTGCTTCCCAAATACGATTGTGGTCTAAGAACGTTCTAACGTTTAGTAAATCTTTGAGGTCTATATTATAATCTTCTTTTAAATCTGAAGCTAAAAGATCTGGTCTACCAATATCTCCCCAAATCACCTTTGCCCAAATATCTGCTGCAATAAGGTTGGCTCTAGTAACCTTTAAAGCTGCTTTGTTAAAATCTGCACCAACCAAAAACAATGGATGGTCATCTAACATTTTACCACGAAGGGTTTGTTGCTCAATAATATTAAAAATATGCTCTATAAATGCACCATTACCACAACCCATATCTAAAATGCCTTTTGGCTGAAGGTCTATAGGTCTGTTAAATAAATCGATGATAACCTTATCTATGACTTTGAAGTATGTGGCATGTGCACCTCCACTTCCCCAAACATTCATTTCGCGATGTACGTGTTTTTCAGTATCATTTGGTGAATCTGTTTTGAGTACTAATGGATTACCAAAAATGAGTTCGTCTAGTTGTAAAAATGTTGGTAAATAAGATACGGTTACACCATAAGCACTGGCACGCTTTGCAAAAAAGAGGCCTTTATCTGTAAATTGATACGTGTCTCGTTTCTTTTTAAACCATCCTAAATGTGAAAAGAAATCGAGGATTTTTTTAAAGCTCTCAGGATCTTTATGGTATTCTTCAGCCGTAAAAGAGGCTTCCATAAAATACTTGTGAAATAATCCGTTAACACCTAATAACACAATGATAGGTCCTGCAATAGCACCTTCTATATGTTTGTAGATTTGATATTCAATAGAATTTTCATCTGAAATATCTAAATCAAAATTGGCTTCAAATTTTTTAAAAATACGTTCTAATGCAATAAAAGCATCTGTACTTATCATTTTTTCGGTTGCAAATCTATCGGAATAACGCAATAGGTTTACCGCATCTTCATAAAGATTTACCAATTGAAAAGCAACTTCGGACTTTTTATTAGTAAAATAAACTATAGTATTATCTTCATTATTGAGATCTTGCTCTAGCCAGCCTTGAGAGCACAAAACTCTAAGTGCTACGTTAAGGTAACCTTCATTAGCATCAAAAATGTCAGAAAGTGATTTTAAATTAATAGATTTTTTGTCTAAGATATAGTCTAGAACCTTCTTTTTATGCAAAGCAAATGCTGAAGTTGCTGTAGCAATACCATCTAAATGACGAAAAATTACACCTCTCAGTTGAGATTTATCTGACTTTGTTAGCATGAAGAATATATTAGTACTTAAATATAAAAAAACCATCATAATTATGATGGCTTTCGGTATGATAATATTCTTAATTAGCTTATCTCAATTTTGGATAATCTGAAGGATTTGCCTCGTGCATGACATCATACACAGCTTCAAAAATATCTTCAGTAGAAGGCTTAGAGAAATAATCACCATCTGAGCCATAAGCTGGTCTGTGAGGTTTAGCAGCTAATGTTTTTGGTTGGCTGTCTAAATATTGAAATGCATTTTGTTCATTTAATATTTGATCTAAAATGTAAGCTGATGCACCACCTTTTACATCTTCATCAATAACCATTACACGATTAGTTTTTGCAATACTCTTAACAATATCATGATTTAAATCAAATGGCAATAAAGATTGTACATCTATGATTTCTGCATCAATACCAACCTCAAGTAATTCTTTTGAGGCTTGTTCAACTAAGCGCAGTGTAGAGCCATAAGACACTAGTGTAATATCTTCACCTTCCTTGATAGTTTCTACAACACCGATAGGTGTTTTAAACTTACCAATATTACTTGGCATTTTTTCTTTTAAACGATAGCCGTTAAGACATTCTACAATAAGAGCAGGTTCATCACTTTCAAGAAGCGTGTTGTAAAACCCTGCAGCTTTGGTCATGTTGCGAGGTACTAAAACGTGAATACCTCTAATAAGGTTAAGAATGCCACCCATTTGAGAGCCAGAGTGCCAAATACCTTCTAGTCTATGGCCACGCGTTCTTACAATTAATGGTGCTTTTTGGCGGCCTTTAGTTCTGTATTGAACGGTTGCCAAATCATCACTCATTATTTGAAGTGCATAAAGAATATAATCTAAATATTGAATTTCAGCTATAGGTCTTAAACCTCTCATAGCCATTCCTATACCTTGCCCAAGAATAGTGGCTTCTCTAATACCAGTGTCGGAAACTCGAAGTTCTCCAAATTTTTCTTGTAAGCCTTCTAGGCCTTGGTTAACATCACCAATATGTCCTGCGTCTTCACCGAACACTAAAGCCTCAGGATACTTATTAAAAATGGCTTCAAAATTGTCTCTTAAAATTACTCTCCCATCAACTTCAGCGGTTTCGTTGTTGTATATTGGTTTAACTTCAGATTGATATTCTGCTTTTTGGTTAGATTCACTATACAAGTGAGAACTATAGCTAGGCTGAATTTTTTCAATGTAATTATTTATCCAATTTTGAAGTGCTGTTTTCTCATTAGATTCTTCTGAAATGACATATCGCAAGGTTTTACGAGCTGATGATAGTACATCCTTTCGTAAAGGTTCATCTATTGCTTCTAAATCATTTTTTAATTTAGAAATAAAAACACTGTTGGCGCTTGTTTTGGCTACACTTTCTATTAGTGCTAAAACCTCTTTCTTTTCGTCCTTTATTGGATTTACATAAGAACTCCAAGCCGCTTTTTTTCCATCTCTTACAGCCTTTTTAATGTCTTTTTCTAAAACAGTTAATTCTTCGTCTGTTGCTATGTTATTTTCTATAATCCATTGACGCATTTGCGCGTTACAATCATATTCTGCTTCCCAAGATAGTCGCTCTTCGTTTTTGTAACGTTCGTGAGAACCAGAAGTAGAGTGTCCTTGTGGTTGTGTTAATTCTTGTACATGAATCATTACTGGAACATGTTCTTTTCTCGCAACTTTAGCGGCACGTTGATAGGTGTCTATTAATTCTGCATAGTTCCAGCCGTTTACTCTAAATATTTCGTAACCATTGCTGTTTTCGTCACGCTGAAATCCTTTTAAGATTTCAGAAATATTTTCTTTTGTAGTTTGATGTTTGGCATGCACAGAAATACCATATTCATCATCCCAAATACTAATAACCATTGGTACTTGCAGTACACCTGCAGCATTAATAGTTTCAAAAAATAAACCTTCACTTGTACTGGCATTTCCTATAGTTCCCCAGGCAATTTCATTTCCTTCTACAGAAAAGTTAGTTGTGTCTATACCTTCAACATTTCTGTAAATTTTTGAAGCTTGTGCAAGACCTAGTAATCTAGGCATTTGGCCAGCAGTAGGCGAGATATCTGCACTAGAGTTTTTCTGTTTGGTTAAATTTTTCCAGTTTCCTTTTTCATCTAAACTGTGAGTTGCAAAATGACCTCCCATTTGGCGACCAGCGGACATTGGTTCTTCTTTTAAGTCTGTATTTGCATACAAGCCTGCGAAGAATTGCTCTATGGTTAATTCACCAATAGCCATCATAAAGGTTTGGTCTCTATAATAACCTGATCTAAAATCGCCATTTTCAAAAGCTTTTGCCCAAGCAATTTGCGGTATTTCTTTACCATCACCAAAAATCCCAAATTTGGCTTTACCAGTTAAAACCTCTCTACGACCAAGCAAACTACATTCTCTACTTGTAACAGCTAACTTATAATCATTGATTACTTCTGCTTTAAAATCTTCGAACGTAATTTCTGTTTTTGTATTGGGATTTGTTTTCATATTGGTCATTATATTGGTGCTACAAATGTACTAAATATACACCTTTTCTGCAATAGCGAAAACAATGTTAATTTTAAGGAATTCTCAATAAAAGTATTTTTTATTTGTATTTTAATTAAAAAAAATCAAAAAATTAACATTTAAGTAAGAATATGCTAATACCATTTGCGTCTAAATAGACCTAGGAGTACTTGAGGATCTACAGTGATAATAAAACGAATTCGTTCGCCATAATTTGGTTCTGCAATTTCCCACCCAAGGTTAGAATAAACAGGGAAGTACAGTTCAAAATAGTCTTCTACTAAGTTGAGTCTTACTCCAGAATCATACACAAAATGAGTGCTGTCAAATTTATTTTTAACCAACCCAATATCTCCATATGCTTGAATATACCTCCATATTGATGTGCTAAAGTTAGCAGTGGTCATCCATTGATTTGCAAATGGAGTTTCTAGCATAGACTTAAAACCACCATCGGCAATGATAAGTTGCTGACTAAATAAGCCTGCAGCTTCAGAACGCCCTAAATAGTTAAGATCATATAAATAATCTGTTGGTCGGTCTAAACCAAAGCTAAAAAAGTCTGAGCTTGGGTCAGTGTCATTATTAAGAAATATACCAGCAAATAATCTAAGATTAATGTTTCTATTGCTTTGAGTTAACTTTCTAAACTCATAACTCATAGAAAGTTTACTAAAATTATTGGCCAGCTGTAAATCTGTACTAAAGCTAGAGAAGTTAATTCTACCAGGATTATAGTGCGTATATCTTAGGTTAAATACATTATAATCAGGTTCATTTATTTGAACAATAGCATTTTCACCAACATCTCTATTAATACTTACAAATCTAGCTGTAATATTGTCAATTTGGTCTGCCCTAAAATCATCATCATTTCTAAAACTAAATGACAATGTTGGGCGTATTCTTGTAAAAAATGCGTCTTCAGCAAAGGATTGGTAACCTGCAACTACACCGTAAGTAATGTCATATAAGTTTTTGTTTTCTATATTATGAGTATAAAAAACAGAGGTAGAGCCAGTTAAAGATTTGGATTTGGTGGCATATTGAGGTGAAAACCTATAGTTAAGTCGTTTCCTTAGTATAGTCTTATTGTAGATTTTAGTTCCTAGTGTTAAACCATCATAGATGTTATTAAACTCAACCAAGGGCATAAAAAATACTTGATTGTAATAAGGGTCTTCAATATCCTTAAATAATCTAAACTGAAGAGGTTTATTGTTTATAAAAGAACCATTAACAGACTTATAATTATCTCTTTGATTAAACTCTGGTATTACATTGTTGTAATCCAAAACAAACTTATCGGTTTGGTCTTTTGGCAGGTTTATCGTTTTCGTTCCCTTGATGTTTTCTACCCATTTTTTGCCAATTACTGAGTCATCGGTAATACTGTACAAAGAAATTGGCATCTTATTACTACGCTTATTTTTTACAGTAACTTTTATAGAATCTTCAGTGGTTTCAACACTTTTAATTTTAAAATCTATCTTTTTTCGGGTTCCTACATAATCTGTAAAAAACCAATCTATATTTTTTGAAGTTTTTGAATTTAGAAAGGCTTCAAAATCAGAAATTTCAGTGTTTTGATTCAGTTTGTTTTGTTTTAAAAACTCCGTAATTGTTTCAGATAAATCTATATCATCAGTAAATTTATCTAAATAGTTAAGACCTACACCAGCCTTATACTTTCCAGCTATATTGGCATTAAATTTTATCAAAGAGTCTTTTGATGTAGTTAAAGGCTGATCTCTATTTTTTCTCGCAATTTCCATGGAATAAAGGAAATACTGAAAGTTGAAATTTACATCTGCTGCATGAAAAGCTCTAATTCCCCAAACATTAGCTAAAGTTCCTAATAATCTCATATCAGGATAGTATTCTTCAACATACTTTATCATGAAATAAATTTGAAGTCCTTCAGACAGCCAATGTTCTTTCCTAGGATTTAAAAGCAGTATATTGTCTATATACTTCTTTAAAGCAGTTTTTAACAGCTTTAATTCGTATTGAAATTGGTCTGGAAATGGTCTTAAAAAATCAGGCAATTGGTTAAGACCATATAATGGGTTTTTATTATAATCTATTCTAGAAACCAATAGTCTTTTGTGTGGATATTCTCCTAGGTTTTCAATAAGAAACTTAGCGATTTTATCCGTAAGAATAGCCTTGTCTGGGCCTGGTAAACCTCTTTCATTTATATTAGATACTACAATTAAGTCATCGGTCTGCACTGAGCGAAACAATGGGAACTTTTGAAGCGCCAAGTAGGTATCTGTTCGGTCTTTACCATAATAAACTGTAGTTTGTCTTTTTGTGTCTTTGTTTGGGTCGGCCGATAAAAGATCTAACTCTGATGTAGGTCTGTAATTTATAGGGTGCTCAATCGTAATTTTTATATCTGACTTAGGAACAAAAAGGTCATCAAGATTTTTATTGCTGTAATAATGCCATTGTCCATCGTATACGGCTGGTGTAATATACCAGTATTTTAATTCAAAATCTCTGTTTTTGGTAATACCATAATCTGTGAACGTAGCATCTGGCAACACTAAAATATAACTTAGGTTTATATTATATGATTCTCCTGGTATAAGGGGTTCTAACAGATTAACTTTTAAAACATCAGGATGTTTTTCTAAATGCTCAAAATTAAGGTTTGAATTATCTCTGTTATCGGTAATGTTTGTTATTAGTGTAAATCCACGTTGTTCACTTTTTGCAAGATGGAACTTAGTACTAAATTCTTCTTCAAATCGTTTGGCCAATGGTGTAGACTTAGAGGAATAGCTGTTGTTCCAATCATGTAAAAATATTTCATTAATACTATCATCAGTTTCGTTCTTGTAAATAATGTTTTGTGATATAGTAATTGTCTTTGTTTCTACATCTACATCTGCATTTACATCAATGTAATTTTGCCCATAAATTGACGAGCAGAACAGAAAAAATACGTATGATATGAGGAATCTTTTTATCAATGCGAAACAATAAATTTTAAAGGTCTTGTATTAAATTCTGAAAATCCTATAAAGTAAATACCGTTACTAAGATTATTAATATTGAAAGTTTGTATTTGGTTAGAATTAGTTTGAAAAACCTCGACTAACTGACCAAGTTGATTATAAATATTTATTGATTGATTAAAATATTCAGGTGAATTTATGTAAACAATTAAATTTGAGTTAATTAAAGTTTTTTCTAAGACTATTTTTTGTGTAGTTTCAAAATCATTGTTATTAGAAAGTGTAACATCAGCTTCGAGTGAAAGTGTTACAGGTAAATGGTCGCTAAAATTGTGTAGTGCATCCCTAATTTCAAATGAAAATTCTGAATTACTACTTCCGCAATTCGCAGAGTTTATTGCACTATTATAACAAGTTGTTAAACCATTGTTTCCATAAACTTGAAAAGAATCTGAAACATAGGTAATGTCTGCAGAGTCAAGCATGTTTTCAGAAGTTAAAATAAAATCAAAGCGATCATCAAAACCTCCTGTGGTACCACCTAATCCTGTCTGAGTTCTGGTAGATTGTGTAAATACGTCTATATAATTGGTGTTATTACTCCAACTTCCAACACGATTTGGAGGATCCACAAAAGTAATATTATTATTAGGGCTTAAAAGCTCTTGAAATGCAGCTTCTGAAGCAGTATAAAGATTAAGATCGCCACCTAAAAGCACATTGGCATCTGTTGGCAAAGTATCTAAATAGGCAACCAATTCTGTAACCATCTCAAATCTCCTTTGAGCATTTACAGTGCCACTAGAAGCTTTTAAGTGGCAAACTATAATATATGTATCAACAGGGTTTGTATCTTGGTCTGTAGTGTTTAATCTTATCTTATATACGTTAAAATCTCTTAAATCTGTAGGTACAATAACTTCTTCTTGAATACTGAACTTTGAATTGTTGTAATAAAGTAAATTCTGAAGATCATTTTGGTCTCCAAAGATATCATCAGATGTGTTAGAAACGTAAGTAGCCATTTCAAAGTTTGGATTAATAGCAGTTCTGGTAATATTTAGAACGTTATTAGCTCCTGTGATATTATTTAGTTCACAAACTAAAAATAAATCAGGTTGGTAATCTGCTAAAATAAAAGCTAAATCTTGTTCGCGTCCTGGTACGGCATCTTCTAGAGGGTAATTCAATAAATTATAGAACATAACCTTAAAGGTCTCTTGTGCAGAAACATTAAAGTGTGCCAATAGTATGGTCATTACAAAAACAAGCAATTTCTTTTTCATAGCATTAAAGAAGGTAGTTGCTTAGAAGTTAGGACTTAGTCCGTATTCTTTATAGAATTTATTTAAAATATCAATAACTTCGTCTGATGTGTCAACAAGATGAATTAAGTCTAAATCTTTAGGGCTAATATTTCCGGCTTCTAATAATGTGCTTTTGACCCATTCAAACAAACCTCCCCAAAATTCTTTTCCGACTAAAATAATAGGAAATGTTTCAATTTTGTGGGTTTGTATAAGTGTAATAGCTTCAAAGAGCTCATCTAGTGTGCCAAAGCCTCCAGGCATTACAACAAAACCTTGAGAGTACTTTACAAACATTACCTTTCGAACAAAAAAGTAATCAAAATCGAGACTTTTATCACTGTCTATATATGGGTTGTCATGTTGCTCAAATGGTAGTTCAATATTAAGACCAACAGAAGTTCCACCAGCAATATGAGCACCTTTATTACCTGCTTCCATTATACCTGGTCCACCGCCTGTAATAACACCGTAACCATGATCTACAATTTTTTGTGCCACATCTACAGCTAGCTTATAATATTTATGATCTGGTTTGGTACGTGCAGAGCCAAAAATAGATACACAAGGTCCTATTTTGCTCAACTTTTCATAACCATTTACAAACTCTCCCATGATTTTGAAAATCGCCCAAGAATCATTGGTTTTTATTTCATTCCAGCCTTTATGTTTGCTTTCTTTTCTCATATATATTTTGATGTCTTTTTATTAGTTTATGGATGTACAATATAGTACTATTTCAATTCCTTCTTCAAAAATTTAGCTGTATAGCTTTTTTTGTCTTTTACTATTTGCTCTGGAGTGCCTTTGGCTACTAAGTTTCCTCCACCTTTTCCACCTTCATAGCCAATATCGATGATGTAGTCTACCGTTTTAATCACATCAAGATTGTGCTCAATGATTAAAACTGTATTTCCTTTGTCTACTAATTTATTTAGAACTTTCATTAAAACTCTAATGTCTTCAAAATGAAGCCCTGTAGTAGGCTCATCTAAGATGTAAAATGTATTACCAGTATCACGCTTACTAAGTTCAGTAGCCAATTTAATACGTTGTGCTTCACCACCAGAAAGTGTTGTACTTTGTTGTCCTAAAGTAATGTATCCTAAACCTACATCCTTAATAGTTTTTAACTTACGATAAATTTTAGGTATGTGTTCAAAGAAATCTACAGCCTCCTCTATGGTCATGTCTAACACATCACTAATAGATTTTCCTTTGTATCGTATTTCTAATGTTTCTCTGTTAAAACGTTTACCTTGGCAAGTTTCGCATTCGACATATACATCTGGTAAAAAATTCATTTCAATAACACGCAATCCACCACCTTGACAGGTTTCGCAACGTCCACCAGCAACATTAAAGCTAAAACGTCCTGGTTTGTAACCACGAATCATAGCTTCTGGTATTTGAGAGAAAAGCTTTCGTATTTCATCAAATGTTTTGGTATAGGTAGCAGGATTACTTCTAGGTGTTCTACCGATTGGCGATTGATTAATATCTATAACTTTATCGATATGTTCTAAACCTTTAATGCTTTTGTATGGCATTGGTTTTTTAACTCCATTGAAGAAATGTGCGTTTAAAATAGGGTAGAGGGTTTCATTGATTAAAGTAGATTTACCACTACCTGAAACACCAGTAACTCCAATCATTTTCCCTAATGGAAATTCTACATCAACATTTTTTAGGTTATTACCTGTACAGCCTTTTAGGACAATTTTGTTTCCATTGCCTTTGCGACGTTCTTTTGGGATTTCAATTTCTTTTTTGCCATTTAAATATTCAGCAGTAAGTGTATTAAATGATAACAATTCTTTTGGTGTACCTTCACTAATAATCTCGCCACCATGCTTTCCTGCAAATGGGCCTATATCTATGACATGGTCAGCGCGTTCTATCATATCTTTATCGTGCTCTACAACAATAACAGAGTTTCCTACATCCCTTAGAGATTCTAACGAATTGATAAGTTTTTCATTATCGCGTTGGTGCAATCCAATACTAGGTTCATCTAATATATATAAAACGCCAACCAATTGAGAACCTATTTGAGTCGCCAAACGAATACGCTGTGCTTCTCCACCTGAAAGCGATTTAGAACTACGATTTAGAGTTAAATAGGTTAGGCCTACATCTAATAAAAACTGTGTACGCGCTTTAATTTCTTTAATGATTTCTTCAGAAATCTTGCGTTGTGTTTCTGAGAGTCTGTTTTCTAAACCTTGTAACCATTCGGCTAATTCAACTACATCCATTTTTACAAGGTCAGCGATACTTTTACCATCAACCTTAAAGTAAAGTGATTCTTTACGTAGACGAGAGCCTTCGCAGACATCACATTCTACCTTATCCATGTACTCCTTAGCCCAACGCACTAATGACGTAGAATCTGATTTATACTGATTTTCAATAAAACTGGCTACGCCTTCAAAATCTATATTATAATCTCTAGTAACTCCAAGAAGCTTGCTTTCTACAGCAAATTTATCTTTGCCACCATATAAGATCATTTGTTTAGCTTCTTCTGGAATGTCTTTCCAAGGGTCGTTTAAGGTAAAATCAAAACGTTGCGCTATGGTATGAAACTGTTTGAAGATCCAACTTTTTTTCTCAGGGCCATGAGGTGCTAAAGCACCATTTTTTATAGATAGCGTTTCGTCGGGCACTAATTTCTTTTCATTAACCACATAAAGTTCTCCGATACCATTACAGTTTGGGCAAGCACCCTTTGGCGAGTTAAATGAAAAGTTATTGGGCTCTGGATTAGGATACGAAATACCAGATGAAGGGCACATTAAGTTTCGGCTGAAATAACGTGGCTCATTAGTATCTTGATCTATGATCATTAATACATCCTCTCCATGATACATGGCTGTATTGATAGATTCCATGAGTCGCTTTTCATTATCCTGTGACTCATCAATCTTTAGACGGTCTATAACGATTTCTATATCATGGGTTTTGTAGCGATCTAGTTTCATGCCTTTTTCAAGGTCTACAATCTCACCATCAGTACGTACTTTTACAAAACCTTGCTTGGCAATTTGCTCAAAAAGTTCGCGGTAGTGTCCTTTACGTGAACGAATAACAGGCGAAAGTATATTAATGCGTTTGCCATTGTAAGACTCTAGTATTAGGTCTTTGATCTGCTCATCGCTATAGCTGACCATTTTTTCACCTGTTTCATAGCTGTAAGCATCTGCAGCTCTTGCATAGAGCAGGCGCAAGAAATCATAAATCTCAGTTATGGTACCTACTGTAGAACGTGGTGATTTGCTCGTGGTTTTTTGCTCAATAGCAATCACAGGAGAGAGTCCATCAATCTTATCTACATCTGGTCGTTCTAAACTTCCTAGGAATTGGCGCGCATAAGCAGAGAAGGTTTCGATGTATCTACGTTGCCCTTCGGCATAAATGGTATCGAAGGCTAAGGACGATTTGCCACTACCTGAAAGCCCGGTAATTACAACCAGCTTTTCTCTTGGTATAGTGATATCGATGTTTTTTAGGTTGTGTACTCGTGCACCTTTTACTTCAATAGACTCGTCGAAATGGCTCATAGATGGTTATCGCTTCTTCTTTAATTCTAGCAAAGTTGCAAAGGTACGATTTTTAGATGTTAAATTGATGTGAAGGTTATGCCCCTAGTTTTTATTGAATTTGCATATTAGGCACTAGTAAGGCCCTTGTTATATGTTTAAGTTAATGTAAGAAAAAACGCCGCCTTACCCGAAGTACACCCGAAGGAGACCCGAAGGAAAGCCGGAGGAGACCCGGAGGAGATACGGGTGTGACCCGAATTACAACTTGATTGCTCAGCAAGGTGTAAGGAGATTTAGTTGTACTTTCTTTTTTGGAACCACAGATCTGATAGTGTTAGGTTGATATTGAACATATTGGAACGCTCTTGTACCAGAATATCTTCTGTAGTTCCTCGGTTGCTATACGTATATGAGAAGTTAAGGGTAGAGCTTCTTCCCAAAGGAAGCCCAAGTCCTAAGGACGTGTTGAAACTATCTATTTTTGTATCGTCTATTTTTAAATACCCAGTATTGTAGTTAAATCCTATTCGGTAGTCTACGCGCTCAAAATATTTGCGACTTTGCGGGTTTATTTTATAAGACGCTCCTATGCTGAAAATATCCTGGTCTACATAATCGCCTATGGCATCTGTTTGATTTGTACTGGACCAAAATCTTTTATTGTAGTCTGTTGTAAACAGTAAATTGTTGAATTTAGCACTATATCCAAATCCTAGCTGTAATGGTAAATCAAAACTATTTATTCTTTCATCTGTGGTGTCTTCTAATGTGCTAGATGCTTCTAAATTATACTTTATTACCAAGCTGTTTTTTGTGGCTCCCAAGCTTGTAGGAAAATCTAAAGTGACACCAAAATTATGGTTGTCTAACAGCTTATATTGAGCACCCAAACCAAATCTTGCTCCGCTATAAAAGCTCTCTTCATATATTTCGAGATAGTTGGACGCTGCAATGATGTATTCGGTTTCTTCAACTTTACCAAACAGGTATGAGAACTTTGCGCCAAGATTAAGATTGTCTGTTAATTTGTACCCGTAGTCTAAACGGATTTCGTTAATGCCACCAGAGCCTGTAATATTGGTAGAGAAAGTTTCATTGCTACCTTCAATATTGTTTTCTAAACCAATAAGCTCATAGCCTATATTGGTTGCTGGGTTTAATGTTAGTCCTACACCATATTTTTCTCTGCTATAGCCTATTGAGATATTAGAAAAGTTGTAGGTGTTTCGAGATTCGTTTACATCTGCATTGGATATGTTCATCATTTCGGCTGTAACTCCAAATTCCAGGACAAAATTATCTTCAGTCATAGACGCAAATGCAGCTGGATTGTATAGGTTAAATCCGTTAGCAGCATCTAAGGCAATACCTGAGTTTCCCATTGCGCTGTTACGACCTGTACTTATGGAACTTTCTACACCTAAACCAAATAATGAATACGGACTTGATGTAAGATTATTGGTTTGGCTGTTTAGCGCGACACTAAAAACAAGACCGATTACAAGGCTGCTCCTTTTAATTTTTTTCATAAATCGCATAAGTGATAACGAGTTTTGTTTTAAAGTTTGACGCTTGAGGATCATTGAGCAGGAGTTTGTTAATAGTACTATTGTAATCTGATGGGAGCATTATGAGGGCATTATCAATCTCTGGTTCTTCAGTAAGTTTACTATCTATGTATTCTAAAACCGACATTGTGTACACCTGGTTGTTATACTCAGAATTTTCTGTTTCTAAGTATGCGTATATATAGTCTGAACTACTACTAACCTGCGAAGACAAATTGTTATTTTGGTCTACGGTATATAACGATAGTTCGTCTGGAACGGCTTGTGTCTCTGAGTAGGAAGACACGACTGGTTCTATGTACAAGGTTGCTTCCAGAATGGTCCCCTCATCATTAATGTCATAGATGTTTTTTATTGTGGGAAACTGTATTCGGGTTATATACCCAACACCAGATTGATTGTAACTTATGTTGTTGCTATTGGTACTTGCTAAGTTATATTCTTGTGATGTGATATCTTCCAGTGTAAGCCCTGAAACATCGCTTTCAATTTTATTATAATAGGCTGTACTTTCTGAATCCATATAAAAATCGTAAGTGTAGGCGGTATTTTCGAGTTCATCTGGTATGGAATAGAAGAAGCGCAGATAAACATCTGAAGACCCAAAGCCCACGACAGCACTATTATCGTTATCGCCTGGTTGTATGTAAAACCCTTTTAGTTTTTGATACAAGGACTCTTCATCGGTAATGATATTTTCTTTAATATCATTGAATATTTCTAATCCAAAATTATAGTCTAAACCCACGTATAGTGAATCTGTACTAGGTTCTGCTTCAAACGTAAGGCTACCAAGGCTATTGGTTTCATAGTTAAAATGACTGGTGTTGTATAAGTATCCGCTTTCTGAATCTAATTTTTCTTCTAGCTTATGTACACTAATTGTTGAGGTCTGGGTTGTATCGTTGTAAACGTATTGGTCGTATCCTAACACCAAACCAATGCTGTCTAATACAGCATCATCATCCATGTAGTAATTGGTTGGATGGACTCTTAAATAGGTGGATGCTTTTACTGTGCCTATATAATCATCGTTGTATCTTCCAAGTAACAATCGTCCTTGACTGGAGGTCACCAAAGAATCAAACTTCATTGTAGAAAGTTCTACAGCGAAGGTGTCTATAGATAGTACCCTAATGTTTGTGCTGGTGAAATCTTCGCCCACAGATAGCGATGAAATTTCCTCGGAATTGCAATTAAGAACCACTAAAGCGCAACCTAAAAGGATTATAAATGAAAGCTGTTTTTTGAGCATACTTATAAGAATTTCAGCAAATCAACATAACAATGGGAGCTTATAAAAGTGAAATAGACGAGCCTTTAGGATTGCTCTACAAACCCTAAGATTTTACCGATTAGTTTTTTCTGGAGTATTTATAGATTAAAACATCGTATTGGTCTATAAAAAAAACGGGTCAGTCTATTTCATATTACTTCAATTCGGATTAGGTAGTATGTTCGCCAACGATGAAGAAAATTCTATTACATATTATAATTGTCAACGCTATGGTTAATGTAGTTGCAGGACAAGATTTGGAAACAGAGCGAAAGCAAAAGACCTCTTTTGATTTTGCATACGATTTGTATCCAGGGTTAAATTCTGTAGACCTCGATGCTAAGACATTAGAATTTCGTACCAAGTTTACAGTACCCAAAGGAGAGGTAGGAGTAGGAGCTGCTTACACTTATACTCTAATGAATAGTAGTGACTATTCTTGGTCGCCTGAGATTATGGCTTATGGGGATTTTCATCGTATCAACTTATTGATGAATTACAAACATGCCATTAATGATCAATGGTCTTTTGGTATCGAATTTTCGCCACTGATAACCTCTACCTTTGCCACTTCATTACACAGTAATACAGTTGTTTTAGCCTCTCAAATTGCTGTAAAGCGAATACTAGGTGACGTGTCTAAACCGTCATACTTTTCTGTTGGTTTGGCCTATGGTACAGCTTTGGGTTCTCCAAAACTGTATCCAACACTAAGCTATTTTAATACCATAAATGACAAGTTGAGCTATAAGCTAGGTTTCCCAGAAACCGCTGTATACTATACCTTAAATACCCAGAGTAGGTTTGATTTTACAATAGCTCCACAATCTCTATATACCGTACACAATGCATTTCTATACGAAAATAGTATTGAATCTTCTGTAGCTGATACTTATTTGGAATATACAGCCTTGCAGTTGAGCTTAAGATACCATTTTGATTTTGATAATAACTGGTCTTCGTTTTTTAAAGTTGGGTATTCCACTTCATCTTCTATGACCATCAACGCTATAAATACAGATACTACTGTGTATGACTTTGAAGCTAATAATGGCTTTATGGTAGGTTTCGGATTAAATTTTAATATAAATAATAACAAGTAAAATGATGAAAATAACAAACAACCAACACTGGCTATCATTAGGGCTTTTAATAGCTGTATTTGTGACCTTTAATAGTTGTAATGACGATGATGGCAGTTCTGAACTGGATGGTAACTGGGTAAAGATGTCCACTTTTAATGAAGAAGCCCGTAGTAGTTCGGCAGCTTTTACTATTGGTAATATAGGCTATATGGGAACAGGTTATGATGGTGATGATTATTATAATGACTTTTGGAGTTATGATATCGATACCAACTCATGGCAACAATTAGCAGATTTCCCAGGAATTGTGCGTAGTTCTGCAACCACATTTACCATAGGAGATGAAGGTTATATGGGAACAGGGTATAATGGAGACAGCAACGAAGAGTTAGGGGATTTTTATAAATACAACCCAACAACTAATACGTGGGAAGCTATAGCTGATTTTGGTGGTTCTGCACGTTATGGAGCTGTTGGCTTTGGGTCTGACACATATGGATACGTTGGTACAGGTTATGATGGTAGTGATAAAAAGGATTTTTGGAGATATGATCCAAGTAGTGATACGTGGGAAGAGATTTTTGGTTTTGGAGGAGATAAACGAAGAGAGGGTACCACATTTACCATTGGCAATGAGGTTTATTTAGTAACAGGTGTTAGTAACGGTATTTATGAAGAAGATTTTTGGAAGTTTGATTTAGATACCGAAACCTGGACGGCTTTAGTTGACGTCGATGATGACGATGATGACTATGTGATACGTTCTAATGCTGTGGCATTTACTATAGATGGTAAGGGCTATGTGGCTTGTGGAGATTATTCAGGTAGCCAATCTAGTGTTTATGAATATGATCCTACTACAGAAGAATGGGAAGAGAAGACCGCATTTGAACTCTATGCCAGACGTGATGCTATAGCATTTGGTAATGGTTCTAGAGCTTTTGTTGGCCTTGGTAGAAATGGTACACTTTATCTTGATGACTTCATGGAATTTTATCCTAATGCCGAACAAGATGACGACGATAATTAATGGTTAGTTTTAATTTTGATTTGATTGATAGTTATTGACCTAAAATGAGGCTGGTTAATAGCGGGTGGTAGTGTTTGAGCGGCAGAGCTTTGGTTTTTGTTTTGCCCTCGGCACTATCTATCTAAATTTTTAAAAGTTATTTTCATGAAAAAGAATCCTAAAAAAATTATAGGCTTGGTTGTAATTCTTGGCCTAATCCTATTAACCTATAATTACCTAATAGCATTAGATAACGCTCAATCCTCAATAGACGCGCAAACCAAAATTACCTATAGCATTAAAGTTGAAAAAGAGGAAGGAAACTGGCTTTATAAAGTTTATAGAGATGGTGATTTATATATAAAACAAAGCTATGTGCCTGCAGTACATGGTAAACAACGGTTTGCATCGCAAAAGGATGCCGAACAGGTCGCTCAGTTGGCGGTTACGAAGTTACAGAACCAACAACTGCCCTTAATTACTAAAGAAGAGTTAATTACATACAAAATCGCTTTTCAGCCTCTATAAAATACTAGTTTTGTCAAAATTGTGTTGTGAAAAAACTTCAGAGTAAGATTATTATCATTCATATTGTGGTGTGGGTAGGCGTTAGCATATTTCCATTGCTCATTATATATGTCGATTTAGGTATCATTCCTAATAACTTGCTTGTAAAGCAACTTTTACGACCTGTTTTGTTTTACGCCAATTACCTTTTGTTTGTGCCGTTGTTGCTCTTAAAACGGAAACTGGCATTATACATTTTGGTGTCTTTTCTGTTTTTGTTTGTCTATAACTACTTTACAGAAGCATTGGTTTTTGATTTTTTAGATTACAGACAAGGGTTGCCTTTCCGTGAACCACCAGATGGCCCAAAGCCTATGATAGACATGCGTTATGTAGTACCTGTTGCTTTTTCATTAACGGTTTATTTATTGGGTGGTATCTATGCCTTGATTATAGATTTTTACAAACGCGAGCGTAAGTCAAGAGCCATGGAGCATGAGAAGACCGATATGCGACTTCAATACTTAAGAAATCAATTAAACCCACATTTTTTATTTAATTCTCTAAATAGTATTTACTCTTTAGTAAGACGTAAATCGGATGATGCTCCAGAAGCTGTGATTACCCTTTCTGAATTGATGCGCTATATGTTGTATGAAGCTAATGACAAGGAAGTGCCTTTGGAAAAAGAACTGGACTATATTCAAAATTATATTTCACTTCAACGACTTAGAATTAAAAACAGTGAAGATGTAAAAATTAATATTCACGGTAATTCTAAAGGCTTAAAGATTTATCCATTGATACTGATTACTTTTATAGAAAACGCTTTTAAATATGGAACAGATTATAAAGGGAAGACTTTTATAGACATTAAGATTACTATCATTGAGAATCAATTGCATTTTTATGTTAAGAATAATGTCGGTATACATAAAGAAGACAAAGAAAACTCAGGTATTGGATTAGAAAACATAAAGAATCAATTGCAGTATCTTTATGAAGAACACCATAGCCTAACCATAGATTCTAACCAAGACTATTATGAAGTCAACCTAACTTTAAACCTTAATAGACAATGAAATGTATAATAATTGATGATGAACCTTTAGCAATAGACGTTATAGAATCTTATTGTAAAGCATTAGGCGGTGTAGATGTTATTAAAACTTTTACAAATGCTATTGAGGCCCTAGAGTTTATTAATAGTCAACGTATACACTTGGTGTTTTCTGATATTGAAATGCCAAACATCAATGGTATTGATTTGGTAAAATCCTTGGAAGGAAAAGTACCATACTTCATTTTTACCACTGCATATCCGCAATATGCTTTAGAAGGGTTTGATCTCAATGCCGTGGATTATTTGGTAAAACCTATTCCTTTCCCTCGTTTTATAAAAGCAGTAAATCGGGTGAAGGAGATGATAAAGCTTAATGATATGCAAACATCTTTCAATGTTTCTTCAGCAGGTAGTATGGGTCTTGAGTCTAATACAAAAGATGATTTTATTTTTGTAAAGTCAGAGTATGAAAACATCAAGTTGGAAATAAAGGATATTACTTATATTCAGGGGCTTAAGGATTATTTAAAAATTCATAATGGCACCAACAAGTCAGTACTCACCTTAATGAATTTTAAAGATATACAGGCCAAACTACCAGAGACTTCCTTTATTAGAGTGCACCGTTCTTTTGTGGTTAATATCAACAAAATCAATTCTATACAGAAAAACCGTATTATAATTGATGGAGAGCGTATTCCTATTGGAGAAAGCTACAAATCCTTGGTTTATGACCGGCTAGATATATAGCCTTTTCTAAATATCATATGCAATCAAAGGGTTTTTTTATATATACCCTTTATTGGGTATAGTTTCTTTGTGATTTCATAACTAATTTAGCTTTAAAGGGTTACTGTTTAAAGAAATTATAGCGATCTAAACGAAAAATAACCTTACAGATACATTTTCTTTTAGAATTTTTTCTACTTTAACCTTTGTTAATTAGCTATTAATCAATTATGAAGTATCATAAACGTCATGCCTTTGCATTGTTTTTTTATTTATGTATAGGTATAGCTGCCGCTTATAATATATCTACATTTATAACGGATCAGCCCAAATCTGAAGTCGTATTGCCGCCTACGGCAAGTATTTCTGGTACGACCACCGTTTGTCTTAATGAGACACCTCAACCTGTTATAACATTTACAGGTTCTGGTGGTGATGCGCCCTATACATTTACTTACACTTTAAATGGAGGAGCCAATCAGACCATATCGAGTACAGGTACAAATGATTCTGCGACTCTACCAGTTAATACAGGTACGGTAGGTACTTATACTTATGTATTAGTTTCTGTTACAGATGATAACAACGCTACTGAAACTGCAAGTGGTACGGCTACTGTTACCGTTGCTAACCCACCAACAGTTAGTTTCACCTTTAATAATGGTGACTGTTCCGCTGATGGTGTTAATTTTAATGCTACAGCCTCTGGTAATGGGCCTTTTACTTACAATTGGGCCTTTGGAGATGGTAATAGTTCAACTGATGAAGACCCTTTACATATCTACGATGCGTTTGGTTGTGGTTTTTCTAACTATACAGCAACATTAGAAGTAACAGATGTTAATGGTTGTACAGCGACTGTTTCACAAGCGGTGAATGTAGAACAGCGTCCGGATTTGAGTTTTGAAGATTTAGATGCTCAGTTTACACCACCTTTTGATAATTGTGGTAATAATACTGTAGACCCTGCCTATACTATTAATGTTGGTAATACTTCCACATCTACTGCCTGTATAACATCTTATGATATAGATTGGGGTGATGGTACATCGGAAACTAACGTTACATTTCCATTAACACATACCTATGCAAACTTAGGATCCTTCAACATGGTGATTACAGGGTATGGAGATAGTGGATGTAATGCTACAGAAACCATTTTAGTAAAAAACTCAAGTAATCCTATTGGAGCTATTATAAGCCCAGGTAACACAGTCAATTTATGTTTACCTGCTAATGAACTTGCGTTTGCTATTGGGTCTTGGGGCCCTAATCCACCAGATACAACGTATTTTGTGGACTATGGTGATGGCACACAAGCGACATATACCCAAGATGACTTAATTGCCGCAGTAGCCAATTATGATCCTAATAATCCTGAATTGGCAGATCCATTTCCAATTCCACATGAATATACCGAATCAAATTGTCCAGATCCTAATTACACAATTACTTTAATTATTGCTACCTCATGTGGACAAACTGTACTGACAGCTGGACCCATTATAATTTTGGCACAGCCTGAAGTGGATTTTGAATTTGAAAGCCCGAGTTGTGTTAACACAGCCGTACAATTTACCAATCTTACAGAAGGAGGTTTTGGCCCTAATTGTGTTACACAAGCATTGCATAACTGGGATTTTGGTGATGGTACCACATCTAATTTAGAAAACCCAACACATACGTATACGTCGCCAGGAACTTACACTGTGACTTTAACCGAGGAAAACTTTTGTGGTTTAGCAGAGCCTGTGGTTAAGACCATTTGTATAGAACCCGATTTGGTTGCTGACTTTTCTCTAGATAGTAACGATGGCTGTATTCCTTTTGATGTTGCTGCTACTAATACAACAGACTTATCACAATCTTGTGGAGGGGAAACCTATTTTTGGGACGTCACTTATGCTGCGGATTATTGCGGTACATCAGCATCTTGGGGTTTTACCAATAATACAGATGAGACTTCAGAAAACCCTTCATTTCAGTTTTTAAATGCAGGAGTTTATATCATAAGTATGACGATTACCAATTCTTGTGGTGATTTTACAACAACCCAACAACTAAATGTAAAGCGTCCACCAGCAGCAAGTATTAATCCTATAGCCGATTCCTGTGGTACAACCAGTTTTAATCCTACGGCTACGGTTACTACGTGTGCGCCTGGTACAGATGCTATAACCTATAGTTGGTCGTTTCCGGGTGGAACACCAGCAACATCCAATCAATTAGATCCAGGATCTATTAGCTATACTACTCCAGGAGATTATACCGTGACGTTTAGTGTAACTAATGCTTGTGGAACGGCTACGGTAACTGAAGATTTTTCAGTGAATGAAAGCCCAACGATTACCAATACCGATTTTAATCAAACCTTATGTTCAGACAATGACAGTACTGCCATAGTACTTACGTCTGATAATGCGACTACCACTTACACATGGACGTCTAATAATCCTGCAGGTCTTACAGGTTATATTCCTAATGGAACCGGAGATACAATTCCTGTACAAACGCTCATCAATACTTTGGGGACACCGATTGATCTTGTGTATAACGTAACACCAGATATTAATGGTTGTGTTGGGCCATCAGAAACGTTTACTATAACCGTAGAGCCTGCACCTTTTATAGATGTACAACCGCTACCCGAAGACATCTGTCTTAATGGTATTCCAAATGATTTAATGGTAAGTTACCAAGGTACAGGTACACCAAGTTACCAATGGTATGTCAATACCGTTGATAATACCACAACAGGCACTGCCATTGCTGGTGCAACAGGAGCAACCTACACACCACCGACAGATAGTTTAGGTACCTTATACTATTATGTGGTTATCACTTTTACAACGGGAGATTGTAATGAGATTATATCTGATACTGCTGAAATTACTGTGGAGGATGTAGCACAAATTGATATTGAGCCCATACCTACACAATCTATTTGTACAGGCGGAACGTCAGAAGCACTTTTTGTAAACATTACAGGTGGTGCAGGTACTGTGAGTTACCAATGGTATAGCAATACCACTAATACCAACACGGGAGGTACGGCTATAGCAGGTGCTACATCTTCCAGTTATACGCCAACTGTTTTTACGACTTCTGGTACGTTTTATTATTATGTGGACATCAGTTTTACAGGCAGTGGCTGTTCAGGATTGGTAAGTGCAGTTGCTGAGGTTATTGTTGTTGATGATCCCGAGATTACGAGTCCTGATTTTGGAATGCAAAGTGTGTGTCAGAATAGTGCGGTAAATGCTTTAGATGTTACTGTTTCAGGTGGATTAGGAAACATAACTTACCAATGGTATGTGAATACTATAAATGATACCACATCAGGAACACCAATAGCAGGTGCTACAACGGCAACATATACACCACCTTCGGATGTTGTGGGTACGTTTTATTATTACTGTATTGTAACGCAAGATGTATCTGGTTGTGAAGTGACGAGTTCTGTGGCCACAGTTGAGGTCACAGCAGCCGCTCAATTTAATACCCAGCCACTTTCGGATGAGTTGTGTTTGGGTGAAACCACAGCGGCATTAAGTGTGTCTTATACTAATGGCACAGGAACACCAAGCTACCAGTGGTACCAAAATACAGTAAATGATACGACTACAGGCACACCAATTGCTGGTGCTACTACAGATACTTACCAGCCTTTAGTGGATACTGTTGGCACAACCTATTATTACATCGTCATTACATTTAATACCGGAGGTTGTTCTGAGATTATTTCAAATGCAGCCGAGATCATTGTGAATACTACACCAAGCATTACAGATGGTACTGTATTAATTTGTAGTGGCAATACGTTTGAATTTTTACCAGAAAGCATTGCGGGTAATATTGTTCCTGTAGGGACAACATATACCTGGTCTAATCCGGTAGTGAATCCAGCAGGTAGTATTACAGGAGCAGCCGTGCAAGCGACACCAAGTGCTACGATCTCTCAGTTTTTAGAAAATACAACCATTAACCCAGCAACGGTGACTTACACGGTTACACCAGATACTAATGGCTGTGTTGGAGCTGATTTTGAGGTTGTCGTTACGGTTAATCCGTCTATTAGTGTCGCTTCAACTGTAGATAATAACAGTTGTTTTAATTCTGATGATGCCTCTATTACTATTACGATAACAGGTGGTATTCCTTTTACGACAGGAGATGCGTATCAAGTGAGTTGGGTAGGACCTAATGGTTTTGTGAGTAGTGCGACCACGATTTCAAATTTAGAAGCCGGTACGTATACGTTAGATATACTGGATGATGGTGGTTGTCCGTATAACGACACCTTTACCATAACCGAACCTGACGAACTTGTATTTAGTGCTGTTAATTTCGACCCAGATACCATTTCATGTTTCGGTGCCAATGATGGGGAAATTTCTATAGATGTAAGTGGAGGTACTGAACCTTATGCCTATAGCTGGACGCGCAATGGGAATCCGTTTTCAAATGATGAAGACCTTGATAATTTAGAACCTGGTACGTACGAAATCACCGTAACCGACGCAAATAATTGTGGGCCTATTAGTTCCACTTTCGTAATTATAGAGCCACCATTGTTAGAGGTCAATTTACAAAGTCAGACCGATGTTATTTGTTTTGGTGATGCCACAGGAACTATTACGGTTTCTACCGTTGGTGGTCGACCAGGTTATACCTATAGCTGGACGGGTCCTAATGGTTTTACAAGTGCTACCGCTGATATCACCAACTTATTCGCTGGAGCTTATGTGTTGACCGTAACGGATACTTCAGGGTGTACGGATACTTTGAGTGTCGATATCCTTCAGAATGATCAAATCACTATTGATGTGACGACTACTGAAATAGAATGTTATGGGGATAATGATGCCTCTATAACCATTAATAACATATCGGGAGGTGTTGCACCTTATACTGTGGCTTGGAGTAACTTTGGAACCGGGATGAGCCAGTTTAACCTTTCAGCTGGAACATACACCATAACCATTACCGATGCTGAAAATTGCGTGCGTGCGTTTCCAATCGTCATTGATGAAGCGCCTATTTTCCTTATTGACCCTGTAGTGACGCAGCTATCTTGTGCAGGTGAGGATGATGCCAGTATCGTCCTTAATTTTCAAGGAGGATTAGACCCAATAACTGTCGTTTGGGATGATGATGCTTCGGCAGGAGTAGAGCGTAATAACTTAGCACCTGGTACGTATAGTGTAACCATTACCGATGGCACACCTTGTGTGATTCAAGAGAGTTTTACCATATTTAATATTCTGCCTTTACAATTGTCGGCTAATGTTACAGATGCTTTAGATTGTGATGATACCAATAGTGGTGCTATCAACTTATTAATTCAAGGTGGAACACCACCATTTTCAGTATCCTGGTCTAATGGAGCGACTACCGAAGATTTAACAGCCATTCCACCTAATACGTATGTTGTGACCGTTACTGATGCCAACGGCTGTAGTATTGAAGGCAGTTGGGATGTTAACCGTTTTGAACCCTTGACTTTAGATGTGGATACCCAATCTGAAGTAGATTGTGACACCAAAACTGTAAACCAGACCTTTGTGGCTATGGCCAGTGGAGGAGTACCGCCATTTACGTATAACTGGTCTAGCGGCACCGTAAGTGGTGCTAATAACGAATTAATGACTACCGATGAAGATGGTTTGGTACTGCTTGAAGTTACCGATGCCCAAGGATGTACGACCAACTATAGTCTCAACGTGGATATTCCAATACTCGGCGATCCTGACTTTGATGTCTCTTCCTTTGGGTTTAGCAATTTTGGAGTGTATTCTATTGAAGACCCAATTACTTTTACCAATCTAGCTACAGGAGATTACCTTAGTGTTTTATGGGATTTTGGTGATGGTAATTTCTCGGGAGAAGAGAGTCCGACCCATACTTACAGTGCTGTTGGTTCTTATGTGGTGACACAAACGGTGACTTATTCGTTTGGTTGTGTATATGAACGAGTGATTACCTTGTATGTTGAAGAAGGTTATAAGTTAATCATGCCAGATGCCTTTACGCCAAACGACGATGGTATTAACGATTTCTTTGGTCCTGTATACGAAGGCCTCAATAGCTTGGAACTAAATATCTACGATACCTGGGGCAGTCTTATCTATACTGAAGACGATGAAAATTTTACAGGTTGGAACGGAAAGATCAAAGACGAACTTGCCGAGAACGGTAATTACTATTACACCTTTAGCGCCAAGACATTTTACGGAAAAACCATCACCGCCCAAGGCGCATTTGTATTTATAAAATAAACCCTATGACCTTAAGACCCATATTTACCATAGTTGTATTTATAAGTTGCTGTATTGCTCAGGCACAAGACCCGGTATTTACACAATCTAACTACATACAAGAAACTTTAAACCCTGCATTCTCAGGCTTTGAAGACAACGAGCGTATTGCAGCCGGTCTGCTAAGTCGTGTGCAATGGCCTAATCTCGATTTGCAGATCCATACCCAATATGCTTATGTGAATAAGTCTTATGATTATGGTCCAAGTCTGGGCTTTGGTATAGGGCTCAATGCCGTTTGGCAGTACGAATCGTTTAACAATTACAATTATGCCCAGGTTAATTTGAATTATGCCCACCGTATTAATCTCAATAATGGCTGGTACTTTAGACCTGCAGTAGAAGTTGGAGTAGGCAACAAGAGCAACCGTTTTAGAAACCTTACGTTAGCCGATCAGATTAATATCGGTTCGGGAATTATCAATCCGGTATCGGTAGATCCTTTGGCGAGCCGATTGAATACTATTTACTTTTTAGACATTAATGCAGGCTTTTTGGTAGAAAAGCAAACCTTTAATGATATCAGTTATTGGGTAGGTGGTTCGGTACGTCATCTTAACCGTCCTAACATTTCTATTGTTGAAAGGGAAAAGCTACCGCTAGATATTTTCTATTCGTTTCATGGTAATGTTAGGTTTCCGTTCTTATACGAAAATACCATTATGATGACGACGAATCTTATGGTGCAAGGACCTTATAACCGTTTGGATATCGGTACCATCTTTCAGCTCGATGCTATTTTGTTAGGGCTTACAGCAGTAACAAATCCCGCACGTAATGATGGCAATGCACATCTGTTAACGTCTGTAAATGCGTTTGTAGGTTTTGAGTATGATACGTTCCGTTTTGGCTTTTCGTATGATAAGAATACGTCTAATATAGGTCGTACCGATGGAGTGTACGAGTTGTCTATGACCTATTTGTCGCGATGTAGACGTTGTAATACCGATCGTAGTCGTAAGAAGTAGGGTTCTGGACGCGTGGGTTTTTAGACTGTTAGATTTTTAGATTGCGTCGTTCGTTCCTCTCTCGAAATGACACCTCGCAATGAGGGTAGTTTTTGTATGGTTTTATTTACTATATTTACTTTTATAGCTCATACTCACAATGTCTAAGCAAAATTCCCTAACTGATGCTATTCAGCAATTATTAAACGCTATTCTAAAAGCTTTAGGCTATCACAGCACACCTAAGCGTACCTGGCATCAACATGTAGTGCCTTATGAAGACGGCTGGGCCGTTCGTCGCGAAGGCAATGAGCGCGTTACCTCTAAGCACCGTAAACAAGGCACCGCGATACGAAAAGCCAAAACGCTGGCCAAGCGCTATAATGCCGATGTTATTATTCATCGTGCCAGTGGTGGTATCCGTAAGCGGGTGAGTTACCGGTAATCTATTTTGCTAAACTATCTTTTTAACATTTTATAGAGTTTTTAAGCCGTTTATCTAATTTGTAATCAGTGCTTTATAATAATAACTAACTTATTGTCAATTCCTTAAGTACCGTTTCCTTAGCGGTGTATAATTTCATAATTCGTTGTTGACCGCATCGATAGTAATATACCTTGTATTGGGTATGTTTTGCTATTGCGGATGCTTTTACATTTGAGTATTAACCAACTAACACTATATGGATTATGAAAATTAAAATTACCTTATTGATTCTTTTGTTAATGACTTTGTGTTCCCAATCTGCATTTAGTCAAAATGCTTATTTAAATGCTAAGAATTTAGCTTCAAAAGACACAGATAAATTGATTGAAAAACTAGAATCAGTTATTAATGATCCAATATATACTGCAAGTTTAAAAGAAGAAGAATTAGATGGGCTGAAAACATTTTTATCTTTTTTAAAAAATCCTTTTGATAATTCTATAGATTTTAAAAAATTAGATATTGAAACTTCGATAAAAAGAGCAGATAGTATTCGGGAAACAAAGGAAGCTACTGGTATGGCTGATGAAGATGGTGATGGGGTAATGGATAAAGATGATCTGTGCCCAAGTATAGCTGGCACAATCTTCTCTGCTGGCTGCCCTGAAACGGATGATAATAAAGAACTTTTTGATAAGTACAAGGACTTTAACCAATCTGTTACAGAGCTCAAAGATATTGCTGCTGCAAATTTTGAAGAGCTTTCACTAGTGGACGCATCTGAATTCTCTAGTAATAGTGCATTTACTTCGGTTGTAGATGGTTTGGCTAAGTTTCTTGTTGATAGGACTAAAAAAGAAGTCGCGTTAACCTTTTTTGAAAATTTCAATGACCGATTAAATACTGAGCTAGAGATAAAGTTTAATGAAAATGGCAATGATATCACTGTTAAGGTTAATCCGTCAAAATTAATGCCTAATACTTATCTTCTTTTAGAAAGTAGTGAGTCTTACGCAATACCTTCTTTAGGGGATGCTTGGATTACTGCTTTTAAAAAGGATTTAGACAATCTTCCATTGAACATTTTAGCGGTATTAGATGCTTCACCTGAATTCATAGCGAGTAACATAGGTCATTATACTCTTGTTATTGGCAATTTAATTAAAGAACTGAAGGAGGGCTCTCATCCTCATGTGATAATTGAAAATTTAAGTAAAGAATTTAATAATAGTCAATATAGAATTGATCAATATTTAAAAATGTTCAATCTAATATCTTCTAATATTATTAAAAGTGAAGGCAATACTTTGGAATGGGCTAATTTTAATGATATCAATGGTCTAACTGCATTAGAAAAAAAATACTTTTTCGGTTGGATATATCAAGAAGGTAGGAGTAAAGAAATTATTGAGAGTAATAGTATAATAGATGTCATTTACTCAGATACTCAGTTGCTTATTAAAGAGATTGACCATATCAAAGACATCTTTAATGAGATTAAAAGTACAGCAAACACTAATAGTGATGATTATATATTGAAATACTCGCAATTGATTGAAACAACAATAGAATCTTTAAACCAATTGAATTCTTTGTCATTTATTGATGAGACTAAGTTTGGTCTAAAAAGCGAGGAGTTTCTCAATAAATTATTACCCTTATCAAAAGATTTGAATAATTTCTTAAACAGTTTTAATAAAAAATCTTATGGAGAAAGTTTACTGTACACATTGAGTTTTGTGAAAAATATTACTGGTGTTGAAAGCGACAATAAATTGATTAAACAAATTTCGTTTTACGGTAATTTTCTTGTCGATATGGTTAATGCAGCAGAAAGTGAAGATGACGAAAAGGTAGAAGTTACCGCCATACTTGATAAATATGCATTGCCAGTTAGTTCTTATAGAATAAAACGTCAGTCTAATTGGGCTATAGATTTAAACGCCTATCCTGGAATATCTGGTAATTATGAGTTTTCCGATAGTGATAGCTTTAGTCTAGGCATTACTGCGCCAATTGGTTTTAGCTTTTCAAAAAAGAATAATGAGAAAAAAAATGAATCTGCTTCACATTCAGTTTTCTTATCAGTAATAGATATAGGTGCACCGTTTAGTTTTAGGCTTACCAATGATGAAGCAGAAGGTTTGCCAGAAGATATTACATGGAAACAAATATTTGCACCAGGACTATTTTATGTACACGGGTTTAGAAACTCTCCATTTGCAATATCTGCAGGTTTACAATACTCTCCATTACTAAGGAAGATAGAAGAAAACAATGTGCTCGATGACAAAAACATCGTGAAATTTTCAATTGGTTTGGTAGTAGATATACCAATGTTTAACATAGCTAGAAGCTCTAATTAATATATAGAAATGAAAAAGTTAATACTATTTTTATTCATATGCCCATTATTTATTAATGGACAAGAAACAGTTAATAAAAATTCCATCAAGAGTCAAGAAGCTGTTTACACAGACTCCACTACTGTAGGCAGATTTAAGATTAGGTTTACCAACCAATTTGATGATAATGCTAAGTTGAAAGTTAAAAAAGGTCTTTACTGGTTAGATAGTATAGTCGGAACTGACCATTTTAGGGATAAAGTGGAAAAACTTAAGTATAAGAATACAAAAATTAAAAATAAAGTAAACCTTAAATGTGTTGCAGAGAAAAGAACAAACAAAAGATATAGTTCTGAAGACATCTATGATTTATTGATAAATGGCGACGATGGTTTAGGACAGCCTAATGACAAGATAATCGATTTGTATTTAGATCTAGACCCAGATTTAAGTGGTAATGTTTTAGGAAGTACTAGCTGTGGTAGAATTAAATCGGGTAAATTATACTTTAGTAAAAATTCAGCTGAAGTCTATGCCGCTCATTTAATACATGAGTATATGCACGTGCTAGGGTTTAACCACTTTTTGAATAATCCATTTTTAAGAAGTCTCTTCTTTAAAAAAAATGACCCAGCGTATCAAATAGGAAAGTTCGTCAAGAGTTTAGTACCTGAATGATTTACATGAATAGTTTTTTGAATCATCAAAGCAATAAGAAAAGTCTATTTAGTTCTAACAATATAAAGACATTTCTTATTTTTAGGTCTTGATAAAAATAGATTAATGAGTTTCGAACAAACTTTTAAAAATATAGACGACCTGCTTTTCAAAGATGCAGGAGCAGATAGCGAATTAGATTACATAGGCCAAACCTCTTGGATAATGTTCTTGCGTTACCTAGACGAACTAGAACAAGACAAAGCAGACGAAGCCGAATTACAAGGCAAGGATTACAAGTATATTTTGGATGAAAAATACCGCTGGCCCAACTGGGCAATGCCAAAAGATGAAGAAGGCAAACTAGACAATCACAAAGCAAAGACAGGGCCAGACCTTGTACAATTTGTGAATACCGAGTTGTTTCCTTACCTCGCTAAGTTTAAGCACAATACCGAAGACGCCAACACCATAGAATACAAAATCGGAGAAATCTTTTCAGAACTCAACAACAAAATACAGAGCGGTTATATCCTAAGGGACATTTTGGAGTATGCAGATGCTTTGCCATTCCGTTCCTCAACCGATAAGCACGAGCTAAGCCACCTTTACGAAACCAAGATTAAAAATATGGGTAATGCTGGGCGCAATGGCGGACAATACTACACGCCAAGACCGCTCATTCGTGCAATGATTAAAGTCATAGACCCACAAATAGGAGAAAAAGTCTACGACGGTGCCGCAGGTTCTGGTGGTTTTTTGTGCGAAGCCTTTGAGTATATGTACGAGCGTATGGCAAAGACCACGGACAACCTTAAAACCTTGCAAGAAAGCACCTTCTACGGTAAGGAAAAAAAGAACCTTGCCTATGTTATTGGTATTATGAATATGATACTGCACGGCATAGAAGCACCCAACTTAGTGCATACCAATACGCTGAGCGAAAATATAAGGGACATCCAAGAAAAAAACCGCTACCACGTTATTTTGGCAAACCCACCTTTTGGTGGCAAGGAGCGTAAAGAAGTACAGCAAAACTTTGATATAAAAACCGGCGAAACCGCATCCCTCTTTTTACAGCATTTTATCAAAAGTTTAAAGACAGGCGGCCGAGCAGCCATAGTTATCAAAAACACCTTTTTAAGCAATGCCGATAATGCCTCGGTGTCCTTAAGAAAGCACTTATTACAAAGCTGTAATCTACATACCATTTTAGATATGCCAGCAGGCACATTTACAGGTGCAGGCGTTAAAACGGTTGTCTTGTTTTTCCAAAAAGGAGAACCCACCAAAACCATTTGGTACTACCAGTTAGATGCTGGTAGAAGTCTAGGTAAAACCAATCCGTTGAACGACCAAGATATGGAAGAATTTGTCACCCTGAGCGCAGTCGAAGGGTCTCAAAAGGAAACAGAAAAATCCTGGCTGTTTAACGTTAACGATTTAGACGAAGACACTCTAGACCTCTCACCGAAAAACCCAAACACACCCGAAGAAGTACCACTGCGTAGCCCAGAGGAAATCTTGGAAGAAATGCAGACTTTGGACGAAGAAACAAGCTCAATTCTTAACCAAATTAAAGAATTGATATGAATGAAGGTTGGAAATTAATTCGATTTGGAAACTTATGTGAATTAACAAGAGGTCATAACCCACCAAAAAGTAAGTTTATCAATGAACCAAAAGAAGGATACGTCAGATTCTATCAAATAAGAGATGGATGGTCAGAAGAACATAAAGTTTATGTGCCAGAAACACCACAACTTCACACTGTTTTACCTGATGATATGCTAATGGTAGCATATAGGCATATTGGAAGAGTTTTTAGAGGAGTTACTGGCGCTTTCAATGTTGCTTTGTGTAAGATTTCAAACAAGAGTACTGAAATATTAGACAATGATTTTCTTTTTTATATGATTCCTTCTGAAATTATTAGAGGTGAATTAATGAAAAGATCAGAAAGATCTTTAATACCATCTATGTCGGTAGAGCATTTAAAGAGTCTACAAATCCCAATCCCACCACTTTCCGAACAAAAACAAATTGTTGCCATACTCGATAAAGCCTTTGCAGCCATAGACCAAGCCCAAGCCAATATTGAGAAAAATATTGAGAATGCTAAAGAGTTGTTTCAATCTAAACTCAATGCCATTTTTTCACGGAAAGGTGATGGTTGGCAAGAAAAGAGTTTGGGAGAAGTTTGTTCTGTATTAAATGGATTTGCTTTTAAAAGCAAAGACGCTATTCCCAGTTCAAACACCCAACTATTAAGAATGGGAAATTTATACCAAAACATTTTAGACCTAAATAGAAAGCCTGTTTTTTATCCTGATTCTTTTGCAAAAGAATATAACTCATATTTATTGAAAGAAGGTGATTTGATTATGTCACTAACAGGAACAGTCGATAAAACGGATTATGGATATACGGTTAAAATTCCTCGTACCGATGTAAAACTTTTATTGAATCAACGTATAATGAAAATTGATATCAAAAATAACGATATTCTCAATAAAGACTATTTGCGTCATTACTTATTATCGCCTGATTTTCTGAAAAGACTTTATGCAACTGCTAGTGGAACTAGACAAGCTAATTTATCGAGTAGGACAATATTAACCCTTACTATTAATTTTCCTAGTGATGTAAATAAACAAAGTGAAGTAGTTTCCTTGCTTGAATACTTAAGTCAATCCACAATTGATTTAGAAAAATACTACCAACGAAAGCTCGATAATCTAGAAGACCTTAAGAAATCCATATTACAAAAGGCGTTTTCGGGTGAGTTAACTAAAAAGGAGGTAATGGTATGAGTAAAATGCGCCATAACGATATTGTAATACCACCTGATGGTACAGATGCTTTTGTTAATTGCAAATTGGATAGAAAGCAATATGCAGAGGTGCTTACCAGTATCGTTAACAATTACAAAGAAGGTTTTGTTTTGGCTATTAACAACAAATGGGGCACAGGCAAAACCACCTTTGTAAAAATGTGGCAACAGCATCTCAAAAATAATGGCTACCAAACACTCTACTTCAACGCTTGGGAAAACGATTTTCAAGAAGAAGTCATTATAGCCTTACTCTCAGAACTGGAAGAGCTAAGGGAAAAAGACCAAGAAAACTTTGATAAATTGCTTGAAAAAACAGCAACCTTTCTCAAAAAAGTAGTGCCAGCAGCTATAAAAGGTGCAGTATCAAAAGCTGTTGGTGAAGAAGCCGTTGGCGAAATCGCAGCCGCCGCAATGGAGTTCACAACTGAAGAGGTAGAACAGCACATAGCTACTTTTAACGAAAAGAAAAAGGGCATTACAGATTTCCGTAATATACTAGAAAAGTTTGTCGATAAAGTAGATAACGATAAACCCGTAGTCTTCATCATTGATGAGCTAGACCGTTGCAGGCCAGATTATGCGGTTAAAGTTTTAGAGCAAGTTAAACATCTCTTTTCAGTGCCTGGTATTGTATTTGTCTTATCAATTGATAAAGTTCAGTTGGGACATGCTATTAGAGGAGTTTATGGTAGTGATAGAATAAATGCAGACGAATATTTAAGACGGTTTATAGATTTAGAGTATATAATCCCTAGACCAAAACCGGTGAAAGTAAGTGAATACTTTTATGAATATTATGGGTTTGATGAAATTTTTAAATCTCTTAAATATACAAAGACACAAAACATTAAAAGAGGAATCATTGGCTTTTCAAGCATAATTTTTAACGATTCTAATATTAGTATTAGAAGTCTTGACAAGATTTTTGCTATTTCAAGAATAGCCATACTCAGTTTTAGTAAAGATTTTAAATTTCCTCAACTTTTTATGTTTTTAGTATACTTAAAAACTAACAATCTTAATTTATATACAGAAATTAAAGAAAAGAAACATACAGTTCAAGAATTGTTTGAAAAATTGAAAACAGTTTTAAGTTATACTGATGATGATACAAGTAAAATTATAGTATCTTTTCCAATAATAGATTTAGTCATCGCATATTTTCATTATTATCATACAGGAGGTTTAATTGAAAAAACATTTTATCGTATTCATAAACCTAATTCAGATGAAGTAGGTATTTATATTGATTTTGGTTTTGAACACAAAGAACCTAATGAGCAAGCTATAGAAGATTTTATTGCTACAAGGAATAAATTATTTCCTAAACTTAATTTGAGTCATTTCTTAAATAAGATAGAATTGCTAGAACCAATAGATATTTAAACAATGAACGAAGCACAAACCAAACACGATTTAATAGAACCAGCACTAAAAGCAGCAGGTTGGGGCGTTATTGAAGGCAGTCGTTTGCGTTTGGAGTTTCCAATTACAAAAGGTCGCCTTATTGGCAATAACCGTCGTACAGCACCACTAAAGGCAGACTATGTGTTAGAGTACAAAAACCGTCGTATTGGAGTGGTAGAGGCTAAGGCTAGAGACAAATACTACACCGATGGTTTGGGGCAAGCCAAGGATTATGCAGAGCGGCTTAACATTCGCTATACCTATTGTACCAACGGTTTGCAAATTTATGGTGCAGATATACAAGAGGGTACAGAGGGTGATGTCTCTACATATCCAACACCAGATGAGCTTTGGGAAATGACCTACCCAACACCAAAAGAAGATTACAAAAAAGAAATCGCCAACTGGAAAGAGCGACTGTTCGAAATTCCGTTTGAGGATAGAGGAGGCACGTGGCAACCACGCTACTACCAACAAAATGCCATTGCTAAAGTCTTGGAAGCTGTGGCAGAGAAAAAGGATAAAATCCTGCTCACCTTGGCAACAGGTACAGGGAAAACAGCCATTGCTTTTCAAATTGCTTGGAAATTATTCCACGCTAAATGGAACTTAAAACGAGATGGTAGCAGAGCACCACGCATTTTGTTCCTAGCAGACCGTAATATATTGGCAGACCAAGCCTTTAACGCTTTTAGTGCTTTTGATGTCATTGACGAAAACATCAAGGTACGTATTCGCCCATCAGAAATTAAAAAGAAAGGTAAAGTGCCCACCAATGGTAGCATCTTTTTTACCATCTTTCAAACCTTTATGACGTCTTCGCAAAATGAAAATCAAGAAGAGGAGGAAGAAGGCAAAACACACCAACCAGAAGACTTTAACTTTGGGCAGTACGATAGGGACTTTTTCGATTTTATTATAATTGACGAGTGCCATCGTGGTGGTGCAAGTGACGAGAGTTCTTGGCGTGCTATTATGGAGTATTTCTCACCAGCCGTACAGTTGGGATTAACAGCAACACCAAAACGCGATGTTAATGCAGATACTTATAAATATTTTGGTGACCCTGTCTACAGCTATAAGTTAAAAGATGGTATAAACGACGGTTTCTTAACACCGTTCAAGGTTAAGGAAATAGCCACCAATTATGACGAATATACCGTAACGGCAGACGATACCATTATACACGGTGAGGCAGAAGTGGGCGATGTATTTACCTATCGCGATTATGGTCGTAAAATCATTATCCAACAAGTAGAGGAGTTTAGGGTTAAAAAGTTCTTAAGTCTTATTAACCAAAACCAAAAGACCTTGGTGTTTTGTGCAACACAGGTTCACGCAGCGTTAATACGAGATTTAATCAACCAGTACAGTGATAGTCGTAACGCCAATTATTGCCATCGGGTTACAGCAGATGATGGAGGTAGAGGTGAGGAGCATTTAAGGGATTTTCAAGACAACGAAAAAAGTATCCCAACAGTATTGACCACGTCTCAAAAGTTAAGCACAGGAGTAGACGCACCAGAGATTAGAAACATTGTATTGCTACGTCCTGTAGATTCTATGGTAGAGTTTAAGCAAATTGTGGGTCGTGGTACACGCTTGTTTGATGGTAAGGATTACTTTACCTTGTTCGATTTTGTAAGGGCACACGAGCATTTTAAAGATCCAGAGTGGGATGGCGAACCTTTAGAGCCAGATCAGCCAATACCACCAACGCCAAAAGTTTGTGCTATCTGTGGTGAGCGACCTTGCGTTTGTGCAAAAGAACCAGAGCCTGATTATCTGTGTTCTGAATGTGAAAACGACCCTTGCGTATGCGATACACCACCAAGGCAAATCATCAAAGTAAAACTGTCTGACAACAAGGAGCGTGAAATTGATGCCACGGTAAAAACAACATTTTGGAGCCCATCTGGTGCACCAATATCATCACAGGAATTTATTCAGCAGTTGTTTGGTGACCTTCCTGAGTTTTTTGCTAACGAAGCAGAATTAAGACGTATATGGAGTTTGCCAAGTACACGTAAACAGCTTTTAGAAGAGCTCAGTGAAAAAGGGTATAGCAGCGCACAGTTGGAGGATTTACGTTTATTGGTTCATGGTGAGGATAGCGATCTTTATGACGTTTTGAGTTACGTAGCTTACCACACCTCTTTAGTGCCAAGGTTGCAACGCGCGGACAAAGCCAAGATAAAATTAGAAGCATACAATCCAAAACAACAAGAGTTTTTAAACTTTGTATTAGACCAATATGTTAGAGATGGAGTAGAAGAATTAGACGATGCTAAACTATCACCATTACTATTGTTAAAATACAAGGCGATAGCAGATGCAAAAAAGGAGCTGGGAGATATTAGATCTATTAGAAATAGTTTTATAGATTTTCAAAAATATTTGTATGGTGCATAAAGGCTGCTAATGTTAAGGTAATGCTAAATCTTTTAAATCTAATGGTTTAGGACGTCTAAATGTCGGTTTTGCGTCGTATATTTAATAACGATAAAAACAAGTGCTATGAACTCATTACAAAAACTACGATTACGACTGCTAAAGTCCCGGCAAAAAAACATAAACACCACTAGATCAATAGGAGACCTATCTCCAAAAGCTAAGGACGCTACCAAAACGGTAAAAGAGGACGATGCTTTTATGTTTATTTAACCCTATGACCACATTACTGTGTTACTAGGTGTAACATAATGCTTGGTTAAGATACCTATAGGTATAACAATAGTAAACACTAATGGCATTTATAGATATTAAGCATCAAGCACAGCACAACCCTAGTTCCAAGTTAAAAGATAAGCTGAGCACTTTGCAACAGCTACTAACGGAACTGCAACAACATACCTTGCCAAATGCTACGGTAGACTACATTAATCATCAACTAAGGGAGCTTAATGCTAAGGCCACTAGAGACCCTAAGTTGTACAGAGCTGTTTTCTCTACATACAACACCATCCTTAAATACCTTGAAAAACACCATAAGTTAGTCCCTAAGGGCTACTATCAAAAGATATGGATGGTACTGGGCATGTCGCTCTTTGGTGTCCCAATGGGTGTCGCTTTTGGTACTAGCATGGGTAATATGGCCTTTTTGGGTACAGGCATACCTCTTGGTATGGTAATAGGCATGGCTGTAGGCTCTGGTATGGATAAGAAAGCTGAAAAGGAAGGTCGCCAGTTAAACTTCAAGTGAAATGCATTGTAACGAACATGCAAAGTTTGTACTTGTAAGCATTAATAATCCATTCATAGTATTCACAACACGATATAAAGGTTGAGAAAAATCAGGCTTAAGATTCCCTCAACTTCACCGAAATAGGGTAGTGGTCACTATAACCATCGGTTACAATGGTTTTGCCCATACCGCCAAAATGCTTAGGCACACCATAGGCACCAGGCTTTACCATCTCAGGAAAGCGTTCAATGTTTACAGAATCAGGCACTATTTTAATAGCACTGTTGCTTTTTAGCATGTTCTCATTAGCCAAAAACTGATCAATCATATTCGGTTGATTCCCAAAGTAAAAACTGGCCGTTCCGTAGTCCATTAAGGGCCACATGAGGTTTAAAAAGTATGGAATACGTCCACGTACCACACGCGCTCTGCTACGTAAGGCCAACGCAAAGCGGGTTAGCGACTCATTAAAAGGCTCATCGTTAAAGTCACCCATTGCCAATACAGGCGTATCATCGCCATGCACCTCTCTAATCCGTTGATGGAAATAGCTCAGCGTTTCCCCAGCAATCTGTCGGTAGCCTTCAGACTCGTACTGCCCACCACTACGTGATGGCCAGTGGTTAGCAATGAGTACCAGGCGTTGTTGTCCTTGGCTATGCTTGGTTAAGAAGTTAACCTGTAGAATATCTCTCGTGGCTGTACGGCGCAACACAAAGTGATCATAAACCTTAGGCTCTCCATTTTCCTCTTCAACACTAAATAGATCCGCATCGTAGATAAAGGCCACATCAATACCACGTCGGTCATCCGAGTCATCATGTACTAAGGCATAGTTGCGGTTTAACACACCCATTTTCTGAATTAATAAGTTGAGTACATGGGCATTTTCCACCTCACAAACCCCAAGGATATCAGGGCCTTTACCATTATTCAACTGACTAATAATGCGGTTCAGTTGGTCTAATTTATCATTAAGTTGTGTAGGTCCCCAGCCTTTTATGTCGCTACCAATAGCACGTTGCAGTTTCTCGGTACGCCTTGGTGAGTGTTCAATGTCAAAGAGGTTTTCTAAATTCCAGAAGGTCATGTGGTAGTCCATATCATATATTTTTAGGGATACGACTATTAATTAGATAGGTGATAGAGGAAGTCTAAAAGTAACAGATTTTGAACTAAAATCAAAATAGGGTACCATCGCATAAGATTCCTGTTTATAAGGCAGAAATCTAACAGAGATTTAGTATACTTGTTATCCGAAAAATAAAATAAATAAGTTCATAATCAAGCGTCAGTTCGAGTGATTTTGAGGCACGAAAAATCGTATCGAGAACCAGTTTAAAGTAAAAAATTCTATTCTCGATACAGATTTTACTCATTTTCAATCGTAAAACCCACTCGAATTGACGAATTTTATAAAAATGAATAACAGATTAAACTATAATCAACAATGAAATTATTAGGAATAGGATCGCGCATCAATCATACAGCACACGGAAAAGGAGTTGTTACCAATGTGACCTCAAAGCACTATTGGGTGACGTTTATAGATAAAGGTTTAGAAACCATAGAACTCGATGAAGACTTTGAAGTGATTGAAGCCGCTGAAGACGATGTAGATACGGTAAGTTTTTATGAGGTAGAGAAAAGTCTTAAAAGCATCCTTAAGAAATGGTCTGATGTTTCTGAAGTTATTTCTATTGCCGATAAATGGAAGGGTGGTAAGCTGATTCTAGAGCCAGGTGACACCAATTTACAAGGTAAAGAACTACCTATAGATACCTTCTTTCATAAAATCACCATGGTACGCGACCGCTTACGTGTGATGGAGCAGAAGATAAACTCTAGCAACCTTGATGAACAAGAAAAGATAGACTTACAGCAATACATTACAAGAAGCTATGGTAGTTTAACCAGTTTTAACGTACTATTTAAGTTGAAAAGCCAGCAGTTTGTAGGGCAGCGTTCTAAGTAGTGTTCTGTAAGCAGTAATCAGCAAACATTAGGTAGTTAGATGTGCTTTTTATAAGCTATAACTTAAGCCCTATTACCTCTCCCATATCAAGGTTAAACACCATGAATTTATGCGAGGTCGGTAATTTGGCTCCACTTTGGGTGGTTGTCCATTGGTTCCATGATGCTTCTAAACCATCTATAGGTAGAATGTCTACCCACATTTGAAAGCTTTTAGGTAATCCGTTTTCATCCAGATGCCAGAGATATGAATCGCCAGGCGTACTGCCTCCTTTGGTGTAGGTGACCAATAAGGCCTTTTCACCATTTTCGGTTGTTACTAATCTTCGCTCTGTCCCCTTATCAAATACTTTATAAGGAGCTACCAACCAGAACGAGTCGTTATTGAAGTATTTCTCTGCCTTATTGATGTAATCTTGCTTTTCGATACCGTTATATTCTTGTTCGCCAGCAAATACTTTTGAGTTATTAACGTTATCTAAATCCAGAATTACGGTCATGGCATCCCAAGATACTTCACAGGTATTATCATTTTTATACCATTTGTAATGGTGTCTGCTTTTAAAAGTCCATTCAATATAATCGGTATTAAGATAGGCTTCTTCGTTTAAGGCATTTAGCATGGTCGTTGCTAATTGGTCAGCTTCAGTACCCAATTTGCCTGTTGGTAAATCTTCATCGTACTTGAGGTACATAAACCCAAAGAAGAGTAGCGAAGGCAGTGTAAAGAAGATAATGATTCCTCCTATAATCTTAAAGATGCGTTTTGTTTTTGAAGCTTTAGGCATTATTAGTGTGTTTTATAGTATTACAAGCAATTCCACCACCAAATCACTATTGGTGGTGGAAGTTAAGTCATTTGTATTTGTTATCAATAGCTACTGTGTTATTGATGACGTCTTAATTATCGGATTTGTACCCTTTAGGACGTTTCCAACGTACCGGAGCTTTTGGTTCTGGTTTTAGTTCAAACTCATTACCGTTTAGAAGCTTCATCGCTTCCTGTACAGCACGTTCTAATTGTGGGTCGTTTCCTTTTGAAGTTTCTTTAGGATGTTGAATGACTTCAATATCTGGAGCCACGCCTTCACCTTCAACAGCCCATTCGCCATTAACATCGTAGAAACCACCACGCGGAGCTACCATACGGCCACCATCAATAAAACGAGGTGTATCCCAAGTCCCTACAAGGCCTCCCCAAGTTCTGGTACCAATTAATGGACCAATGTTTTTCATTTTGAACATGTATGGTAGTAAATCACCACCAGAACCAGCACGCTCGTTAATGAGCATTACTTTTGGCCCCCAAATACCAGCAATAGGTGTTGTCCAAGGACGTTTATCGCCAGCTTTACTGTTGAAATAACCAAACAATTCGCGAGACATGATGTCTATCATATAGTCTGCTGCAGAACCACCACCATTATTACGTTCATCTATCACCACACCTTTTTTGTCTTGTTGAGAGAAATAATACCTGTTGAAGGAAGTAAAGCCTCCGCCACCTGTATTTGGTACATAGACATAGGCAAGCTTGCCGTTAGATAACTCGTCAACTTTTCTTCGGTTGCTTTCAATCCACTCAATGCTTCTTAAACCTCTTTCGTTACTAACAGGTTTTACCAAAATGGTTTTAGCACCCGTCATGCTAGGTTGGGTATTTACTGTAATGCTGATTTCTCTTCCAGCTGTTTGCTCTAATAATTTGTAAGGGTTTGTATTGCTATCTAGTGTTATTCCGTTTATGGCTAGAATATAATCCCCTTCATTAACCTCTATACCTGGTTTTGCCAGCGGTGCATCAATGTTAGGGTTCCAACGTTCACCCGTATAGATTTTAGTAATCTTATAGTTGCCATTAACCTTTTCTAAGTCACAACCTAATAAACCAACAGGCACACGATCTACATCAGGGAAATCGCCACCAGAGACGTAAGAGTGACCCACTGCAACTTCACCACTCATAATGTCAACCACGTAGTTTAAGTCTGTTCTGTGACGTACATGGTCTATCCACGGTGCATACCATTTGTATACATCGTCCCAAGGCGCACCATGCACATTATCTACATACAAGAAGTCTCTCATGTAGCGCCAGCCTTCTTTAAAGATTTGGTGTGCTTCTGCCTTAGGGTCTAGTTTTATTTTGATATCAATCTTTAGATTATCTTTTCCTGGTTTTGGTGGAGCTTCAGAGCCTGTTAAAACCCAAGCACCATTTTGAGATAATAGTATAGACTTTCTATCATCTGAAGCTACCATTTGCGAGACACCATCTGCAAAGTCTGTTGCTTTCTCTTTTTCAACGTCATAGGAATGCACTTTTAGTCCTCTTGCATTAGGAATTGCCTCAGCAATAAACACTTTATGCTTTGGGCCTTTTAGCAAGGCTACGTAATTTCTTGCAGGTAGGTCTAGTGCTACCGCTCGGTCGAAAATTCCTTCTTCGTCTATGGTTACTGTAATAGCATCCGATGATTTTTTATCGTCTTTTTTGTCATCCTTTTTATCATCTTTCTTGTCGTCTTTATCTTCTTTTTTTACGTCTTCCATATCATTTTTAGGAAGATTAGGTGCTTTATCATCTTTACTAAGTACTACAGCGTATAAGCTTCTGGTAAGGTTGGCTGCAGGATCGTAATTACTCATATCTAACCATCCACTTTGCAGGCCGTAGTTGGTACTTGCCAAAGTGTATAGATATTTACCCGAAGTATCCCAAACTGGAGTTATAGCGTCTGCTATAGGATCTGTGATTTGGATGGTTTTTTTAGTATCTATATTGTAAGCAAAAATGGCTTTAAAATGACTGTCCTGTTGTTTTGCATAGGCAATCCATTTACTGTCTGGTGACCAAACCGGATTCATGGAACGGTTAGGATGCGCGTATCTATCAGTATCTACTTTTTTGGTCTTTTTAGTTTCTAGATTTAATATCCAGATGTTGTAATGTGTGTCTGTGTAAGCAATGTATTTTCCATCTGGTGACCAATCAGGTTGAAAGTAGAATGTTGGGTTAGGCAGGGAAATCGCCTCTGCATTTTGACCGTTTTGGTCAGCTAACATTAATTGGTATTCTCCACTTTTATCTGAAAACCAAGCAATTTTATCACCTTTTGGTGACCATATAGGACTACGATCTGCAACACCTGGTGAGTTGGTAAGATTTATCCAAGTCCCATTTTCTTTTGGCACTGTAAAGATTTCTCCACGATGTTCAAAGATGGCACGTTTTCCAGTTGGTGAAACATTAGGGTTTATTAATTGTCTTGCAGATACATCATCCCATTTTGTTCTGTAGAAATTGAGATCTGCTTTGACTTCAATATTTAGCTGTGATGTTTTTGAAGTCTTTGGGTCATATACGTGAAGATATCCACCTTGTTCATACACAATTTTGTCATCACTAGCATCCAAACTTTTTACATCAAACTTTTTGTGAAAGGTGATTTGTTTTTCTTCTTTAGTTGAAGGGTTAAAAGCCCAGATATTCATGGTATAATCGCGCTCAGACATAAAATATACCCAACCATTTAACCAAACAGGGTCTAAATGACGCTCTTTAGTAGGTTGCGATGTTCTTACTAAGTCTTTTGTTTTTAAATCTACAACCCAAATCGGCATTGCTTGTCCGCCACGATAGTTTCTCCACTCAGCATCCCAACCTGTGATTGGTGTGTATGCGACATGCTTTCCGTCAGGTGACATTTCACCATAAGCTGCTCTCGGAATATCTAAAGCTTCAGGTAAGCCTCCATCAGCAGACACAGTGAAGAATTTGTTAGTCATGGTTGGTTGCGCTTCTCTACCAGAGCGAAATAGTACTTTGCCATCTGGTGTCCATCCTTGTACAAAATCACCATCAGGATGATAGGTGAGACGTTTAGGCTCTCCACCTTCTGAAGGCATTACATAAACATCGACATTACCATCGTATTGTGCAGTAAAGGCAATCATTTTGCCATCGTTAGAAAAGTGAGGGTTGGACTCGTAGCCTTCATCACTGGTTAATCTAATGGCAGTACCGCCTTTAGTAGACGCTTTCCATAAGTCGTTAGCATACACAAAGACGACATCATCTCCATGAAGTGTTGGTTGTCTTAAAAGTTGTGTACCTTGAGAAAATGAGAATAATGAAATGCAGAGTGCTGCAAGAGCCATGTGATTTTTCATGCTTGGTTGATTTTATGAGGTAGGTTAATTTTGGCTTGGTGAAGCTAAAGATACAATATCGTACAGTTGTATTTTTTAAAACAATGTTAAAACCCAATAGCAGTATCGTCACCTCTATGATCTGCACCACCTTCTAAAGCGCCATTATCTAGAACTAAGATAGCATCTACTTTACCAATTACAGGTGAGCGTTTTAAGTTGATAGAATATCCTAAGGCTTCTAATGCTTTTATAAGGTCTACATTAAAACTATTAGGTTCCATTCTAATTTCATCTGGTAACCACTGATGATGAAAACGTGGTGCATCAACAGCACTTTGCATAGAAAATCCAAACTCATGGACATTAATAATGGTCTGTAATACTGAAGTAATAATGGTTGAACCTCCTGGTGTGCCTAAAGTCATGTAAAGTTCTCCTTCTTTTTCTACAATGGTTGGTGTCATAGAACTGAGCATACGCTTTTCTGGAGCAATACTATTTGCTTCTGCACCAATAAGACCGAAGTAATTTGGTTCGCCTGGTTTACTGCTAAAGTCGTCCATTTCATTGTTAAGGAAGAAGCCTAATTCTTCTGCATATAACTTAGAACCATAAGCACCATTTAATGTTGTAGTAACCGCTATAGCATTACCAAACTGATCTACGATAGAGTAGTGGGTAGTTTCATCACTTTCATAACCTACAATTTTACCGTGAGATAAGGCATCTGAAGGTGTTGTGTTTTCAAATGAAAAATTCGCCATTCTACCTTCAAGGTACACATCGCTTAATAAGGTTTTAGTTGGGATATCTACAAAATCTGGATCACCTAGATAATAGCTTCGGTCTGCATAGGCACGTTTTTCTGCTTCAACCAATACCTGAATAGTTTTTAAGGAGTTGTGACCGTAATCATTTAAATCAAAAGGCTCTATCATTTTCATGATTTGCCCTAGACATATTCCGCCAGATGACGGAGGAGACATGGATGTTATGGTTAAATCGTCATACTCAAAAGATACAGGGTTTCGCCATTTGGCTTCGTATTTTTCTAAATCTTCAAGGGTGATGCTGCTGCCTTTAGCTTCTAAAAAAGACACCAGCATTTTTGCAGTTTCACCTTTATAAAATTCATCACGACCATGCTCTGAAATGCGTTGTAATGTATTTGCTAAAGCTAAGTTCTTTATAGTGTCTCCTTCTTTAATCGTATTATTGAAAAGAATTTGTTTGTTGTTTACTGCAGAAAAAATACTGTCGTATTCAGAAAACCGTTTTGCTTGTTTATTGGTGACTACAAAACCATTTTGTGCTAATTCTATAACAGGTTGTAGAACGGTTTTAACATCAAGTTTGCCAAACTTGCGTTGGGCTTCAAAAATTCCGGCAATAGTTCCAGGTACACCAACAGCCATACTCCCCACTGTACTGAGGTTTTTAATGACGTTACCTTCTTCATCGAGATACATGTCTTTATAGGCTGCTAAAGGCGCTTTTTCTCTGTAGTCTAAAGCACCTTTGGTACCATCGGCTAGTCTGTACACCAAAAATCCGCCACCACCAAGATTACCAGCATACGGATAGGTTACGGCTAGTGCCATTTCGGTTGCCATCATGGCATCGAAAGCATTACCACCTAGTTTTAATATTTTAACACCTATTTCTGAAGCTTCTTTTCTGGCACTTACGACCATTGCTTTTTGGGCAATAGTTCCTTTTTTTTCTTTTTGAGCTTTGTTTATGCTAGTCTCTTGCTTACAACCAACAAGGCAGAAAAAGAATATTAAAATGATTATTTGGTTCTTCATATATTAAACTGCTTTTCGATGTCGTTTCTCCTTGTGTTGGCAAATGATTGAAGCTCTTTAAAGAATGCTGTAAATTCTTCCTCAAACTCTGTGTAAAATTCTTTTAGTTCATTTGTGGCTTCATTCATTTTAGATTTGCCTTTTGTACGTTTGTTCATTCCGTTAAGCACAAGTTGAATACCATCTACTGTAGCATAACTTAATAACCAATTACCTTCTATCATAATTGGTGTTAGGTGTTTAAAACGCTTGGGTAAGATTTTAAAATTCTTATTTAGAGTATTGTAGAACTCATCTACATAGTTTGCTAAAGGGATGTTTGAATACTCTTTCCAGTTTTTTGCTAAAAAATGATCATAAATAATATCTACAATAACTCCGCTATAATGCCCATAATTTTTATGTAGACGCTTCGTACTTTGTCTAAAGATATGGTGCGCATCTGTAAACGTATCAATGGCTCTGTGCAATAGGATACCTGCCTGAACTTTATCAGGATAGACTTTGTAGCTGTTTCCTCTTATGCCATCGGCAACAAAATTGCCAATGGTTAAGAGTTCGTTGTCTCCAGATAGATAAATGTGGGCTAGAAAATTCATAGGCTCGAATTTACGAATTCGTAATAACAAAATTCAAAAATCATTTCTAAAGCGTCTCTAAGATATTATATTTGCTCAAAATCAAAAATCTATGACTTTAATTAAATCTATATCAGGCATTCGTGGAACTATTGGCGGAGCTGTTGAGGACAATTTAACACCAATTGATGCTGTAAAATTTGCAGCTGCTTATGGTACTTGGCTAAAGCAACAACGTAATAAGGACAACTACAGAGTTGTTGTTGGTAGAGATGCACGTATTTCTGGTGAAATGATTCAGAGTTTAGTGATGAATACCTTAGTTGGTATGGGAATCCATGTTATAGATTTAGGCTTATCTACAACGCCAACTGTAGAGGTTGCTGTACCAATGGAGCACGCAGATGGTGGTATAATTTTAACTGCAAGTCATAACCCAAAACAATGGAATGCTTTAAAGCTATTGAATCATAAAGGTGAATTTTTAAATGGAGTAGAAGGCAAGAAGATTCTTGATATAGCAGCCTCTAATGATATGACATTTGCTGAGGTTGATGACCTTGGAAAGATTACTAAAAACGATGCCTATATCGATATACACATTGATGAGGTTTTAGATTTACCATTAGTCAATAAAGATGCGATTGAAGCTGCTAATTTTAAAGTTGTAGTCGATGGTGTTAATTCTACAGGAGGTATTGCGATTCCGTTGTTGTTAGAGTGTTTAGGTGTTGAAGCTGTGAAATTGTATTGCGAACCAACAGGTCATTTTCCACATAATCCAGAGCCTTTAAAAGAGCATTTAGGTGATTTAGCAAAAGCTGTGGTAAAAGAGCATGCCGATTTTGGTATTGTTGTAGACCCAGATGTAGATCGTTTGGCGTTTATGGATGAAAAAGGTGAGATGTTTGGAGAGGAATATACTTTGGTAGCATGTGCAGATTATGTGTTGAGTAAGAATCCTGGAAATACCGTTAGTAATATGAGTTCTACACGTGCCTTACGAGATGTTACTGAAAAGTATGGAGGTATGTATGAAGCCAGTGCTGTCGGTGAGGTTAATGTTGTGGAATTGATGAAAAAAAATAACGTCGTTATTGGTGGTGAAGGTAACGGAGGTATTATTTATCCTGAATTACATTACGGTCGCGATGCTCTTGTTGGTGTGGCCTTATTTTTGAGCCTTTTAGCAGAAAAGAAACTATCTGTAAGTGCTTTGAGAGCTACATACCCTAATTACTTTATGAGTAAAAAGAAAATTCAGTTGACACCACAATTAGATGTCGATGCGATTTTGAGTACTATGGAAGCTAACTATAGTCACGAAACCTTAACAACCATTGATGGAGTTAAGATAGATTTTGCTGATAGTTGGGTACACCTAAGAAAGAGTAATACCGAGCCTATAATTCGTATATATACAGAAGCACAATCACAAGAAGCGGCAGATGATTTAGCAGATCGTTTTATTGCTGAAATTAAAGCAGTCGCTAATATTTAGTATCTTTAATTATGATTTCTGAAGCTACAACACAAAACTCTACAACTCTTGAAGCTTATTTTGAGCAATTTAGGAAACATATTGTTGGTCAAAATCAGACCTTTGTTTCGCCTTTTGGAGAACAAAAAATAATCTATACAGACTGGACCGCTTCAGGACGTTTGTATAGACCTATTGAAGAAAAACTACTTAATGAGTTTGGGCCTTTTGTAGCTAATACACATACCGAAACCACTGTGTCTGGTACAGCAATGACAAAAGCCTATCATAAGGCTAAACACATTATAAAAGATCATGTTAATGCCAACGATGATGATGTGTTGATTGTTACAGGTAATGGTATGACAGGTGTTGTGAATAAGTTTCAGCGTATCTTGGGATTAAAAATTCCTGAAAACCTAAGAGATTACACAGCGGTTCCCGATGAAATGCGACCTGTTGTTTTTATTTCGCATATGGAACACCACTCTAACCAAACCTCTTGGTTAGAAACTATTGCAAAGGTTGAGGTTGTTCCACCAGACGATAATGGTTTATTCTGTTTAAAAAATCTTGAAGTTTTATTAGGACAGTATAAAGACCGAACATTAAAAATTTGCTCTATTGTTGGCGGCTCTAATGTTACAGGTATACAGACACCATATCATAATGTTGCTAGATTGATGCACCAACATGGTGGTGTATGTTTTGTAGATTTTGCATGTTCAGCACCATATGTAGATATAAATATGCATCCAGAGGATGAGGAAGAACAACTCGATGCTATATTTTTTTCACCACATAAATTTTTAGGAGGACCAGGTACTTCAGGTGTGTTGGTTTTTAATAAGAAATTATACCATAATATGGTACCAGATTGTCCTGGTGGAGGTACGGTGAGTTGGACGAATCCTTGGGGAGAACATAAATATATTGATAATATTGAGGATAGAGAAGATGGTGGTACACCAGGATTTCTTCAAACTATAAAAACAGCTTTGTCTATAAAGTTGAAGGAACAAATGGGAGTTGCCAATATCCTCGAGCGCGAGCACGAACTTGTAGATACTATTTTTAAGAAACTTCAGACAATTTCTAATATCAATATTCTTGCAGGTCAGCATCAAGACCGTTTGGGAGTTATTTCGTTTTATATTGATGATTTACATTATAATCTTGGGGTGAAGTTATTAAATGATAGATTTGGAATTCAAACACGTGGTGGCTGCAGTTGTGCTGGAACTTATGGGCATTTTTTATTACATGTAGACCAACAAACGTCTAAAGAACTTACAGACGAAATTTCTATTGGTGATTTGGTGCGTAAGCCAGGTTGGATACGCATGTCTATTCATCCTACAACCACCACTGAAGAAATGGATTATGTTTGTGAGAGTATTATTGCTTTAGCCAATAATCACAAGGATTGGGCAAAAGATTATGAATATTCAAAATGTAATAATGAGTTTATCCACAAGTCTTTAATTGAAAAACCATCAAGCGACGTTAATGTAGATGGTTGGTTTAATTTAGATTAAACTTATTTACTGAAATTGAGTAGGAACTTTGTTTCTATGTTTCCAGCGTTTGTGGGTCCATAGATAATATTGAGGAGCTTCTAAGATTTGTTCTTCAACCAACTTAAAAAACATGTCTGTAATTTCATAGTCTTTATAATCATTTGGATTTTCGGTAATGGTCTTAAATGTAGTTTCGTAATAACCACGTTTAATACGTTTTACACCAAAAAAGACTACAGCCATATCTAATTTTTTTGCTAAGGTTTCTGCACCTGTGTACATTGGTACTTTTATGCCCATAAAATCATTCCAATGAAATGCCTTTGTGGCTTTTGGAGATTGGTCTGAGACAAATCCGTTGATAGTAAGTTCTCCTTTCTTTTTTTCTTTGGCTAGTACTTCAAAGGTTTCTTTTGTAGTAATTAAATGCGAGTTGTACTTAGCTCGTATTCGTTTTATAAGTCTGTCAAAATATTTATTAGCTAATCTTTTATAAACAGCATAACCTTTATACTTTAAATAGGTTTGTAAAATGAATATCCATTCCCAACTACCATAATGAGCACACATAAGTATAATACTTCTTTGCTTTTCTTCTAGCTTGTGAAGCTCTTCAATATTAGTAAACCTGTAACGTTTTTTCATTTCCCTCTCAGAAATTGTTAAAGACTTAATAGCTTCAACTATCATATCGCATAAATGATGATAAAATTGACTGGTAATGGTAGCAATCTCCTTTTCAGATTTATCAGGAAATACTAGACGAAGGTTCTCTTTTACAGTAGATTTTCTATATCCGAAAATTTTGAAAAGGAAGATGTATAATACATCAGAAAGACCATAGAGTAATCTAAACGGCAAAATAGAAATTAACCAAAGAATAGGATAAATGAGAATATAGGCAATAAGTTGCATGAAAGTATGTTAGTTTTGCAACAGCAAATATATGCTATATTTGATTTATAAGATTAGAGTTTATGTACAATTTAGATTCCGTTACTGTTGCAATTATTGCAGCTAATGTTATAATGTCTTTAAAAGGTTTTGATGACCGTTCTTTTTTTGAAAAGTTTAAGTTCAATGTGGGTAGTATACGACGAGGAGAACAAATAAGAATGTTCAGTTCTGGTTTTTTGCATGCAGATACTAAGCATTTATTGTTTAACATGGTAACCCTTTTCTTTTTTGCTCATACCGTTATAGAAGAGCTTGGAGACTTAAGTTTTATTACCATTTATTTAGCCAGTTTAATTTTTGGAAATTTACTCTCACTGTATTTTCATAAGGAAGAGTTTTGGTACAGTGCTATTGGAGCAAGTGGTGCGGTAACAGGCGTTTTATATTCAGCTATTTTATTGGAACCAAATATGCGAATTAATTTTATACCTGGTTATTTATTTGGAATAGGTTATCTATTATATTCTATCTATGGAATGAAAAACAGAGTCGGCAATATTGGTCATGATGCACATTTTGGAGGAGCAGTGGGAGGCTATGCTGTAACTTTAATTTTAAAGCCTAGTTTGTTTAAAACAGATTTAACCCATATAGGCTTACTAGCCGTTCCTATAATAATTTTATTTGTTCTTTATAAAACTGGTAAATTGCATTAAAAAGAAAAGCCTGCAATTTGCAGGCTTTTTATATCAAAAAAACTACTTGTTTTAAGGATTACCAAGAAGCTCTTTAATTTTGAGTTCTAGTGCAGCACCTCTTAAATTTTTTGCTACGATTTTACCTTCTTCATCTAAGATGTAAGTGGCAGGTATAGATTTGATATTGTATTGCTTAGCAACAGGATCATTGAAGTACATTAAGCTAGACAAATGATTCCATTCTAAACCATCTCTTTCAATGGCATCTAGCCAAGCTTTTTTAGGATCCCTTTGGTTTGGAGCACCATCTAAGGACACTCCAATAATTTCTAAACCTTTATCATGATATTGTTTATAAACCTTAACTACATTAGGATTTTCTCTTCTACAAGGACCACACCAGGCCGCCCAAAAATCTATAATAGTTACTTTTCCTTTTAAGTCATTTAAACTTACAGTTTCTCCTTCAGGTGTTTTAGACTCAAAGTTTGGAGCTATTTTGCCTACCTCTAAATGTGCGATGCTTTCATATTTTTTGTAAAGCTCATCTATTTTTTGCTTTACTATTTGCCCTCTTTTAGATTCTTTTAGGTGTTTAGGGAACCCTTCATAGGCTTCTTTGTATTTTACAACATCAAAGGTTGGTCTGGTAGATTCTAACTGAATAAGATTCAAACTAAAGTAACTATCGTTATTGTCTTGTACAAAGCTAAGTGGATAAGCCATTTGTCTTTGTCTCATTTCTTCCATAGCTTTCTTAATGGAATCTCTTTTTTGAGGAGCAGGATCTTGCCCAAGCTCTTTGAACTTTGTCATAATAGCCTCTCCTTCTTCTCTAAATTTTAGCATTCCATTCTGAAAATCTTCATAACTTTTGTTAGATTCAGAACCAGTAACCTTAGAATCCATTGGCATTTTGGTATTAAAATCTATATTTATGTCACTATTTTCTAACATAAATACCATATTTCCAGGAGTTCCGTCGGCAGATAAAAAATATACACCAGGTTCTTCAACAGCACCTTTGATTGTGAATTTTCCATCCATTACAACAGCAGAGTCTCTTATTATTTGCTTTCCTTTTTCATCAATTTGAGCCAAACGTACTCTTACACCATTATGTATGTCTTCAGCATTACCATTTATAACATATTCTGTTCCTTTACTTTGATTACAACTTGCGAATACAAGCGTTGCCACTAATAATATTAGTATTTTTTTCATTTTTATCATTTTCAATTTTTGCTTAGCAAATATAACAACCTAGGCTGATTATTCTAAGATTTCACGGTGAATTAAATCTTAAATAGAATTCTTTAACTTTTAACAATCCCATATTTTGCAATACTTTTGCAATAAATCGAATGACTATGCATAACGATACCATTGTCGCTTTAGCAACACCATCTGGTAGTGGAGCTATTGCTGTTATAAGATTGTCTGGTAAGGAAGCTATTGAAATAGCCTCTTCAGCTTTTAAGTCTATTTCTGGTAAGCGCCTTAAGGAACAATCTACTCATACTATTCATCTAGGTCATATTATTGATAATAATAAGACTATTGATGAAGTTTTGGTATCAGTTTTTAAAAACCCAAATTCGTACACAGGTGAAGACGTTATTGAAGTGTCGTGCCATGGATCACCTTACATTCAGCAAGAGATTATACAGTTGTTTTTGAGACAAGGTTGTAGAATGGCAAATGCTGGTGAGTTTACGCTTAGAGCATTTTTAAATGGGAAATTAGATTTAAGTCAGGCCGAAGCTGTGGCCGATTTAATTAGTAGTGATAATGAAGCCTCTCACCAAATAGCGATGCAGCAAATGCGTGGTGGCTTTTCTTCTGAAATAGCCAAACTTAGAGAAGAGCTTTTAAATTTTGCGTCTTTAATTGAGTTAGAATTAGATTTTGCTGAAGAAGATGTTGAGTTCGCAGACAGAACTCAATTTAAAGAACTTATTGAACGTATCACTTTTGTATTAAAACGTTTGATAGATTCTTTTGCTGTTGGTAATGTTATTAAGAATGGAATTCCTGTGGCTATTGTTGGTGAGCCAAATGTTGGTAAATCTACACTCCTGAATGCGCTTTTAAATGAAGAAAGAGCCATAGTTTCTGAAATTGCTGGTACTACAAGAGATACTATTGAAGACGAAATTTCTATTGGAGGTATTGGTTTTCGATTTATTGATACAGCAGGAATAAGAGAGACCAAAGATGTTGTAGAGAATATTGGAATAAAAAAAACCTTTGAAAAAATAGAGCAATCCCAAGTGACTATTTATCTTTTTGATGCTAGTAAAAATATAAACACACTCGAAGACGTAAGAATAGAGATTGAAAAGATTAGAAATAAATATCCTCAAAAACCTTTGTTGGTCATAGCTAACAAAATAGACCAATTGGATGATATTCAATTGGCAAATATTAATACAACTATTGCAGATGTTTTACTACTTTCTGCTAAAACAGGATTTGGTGTAGAGCAACTAACAAATTCGTTATTAAATCTTATAAATACTGGTGCTTTACGAAATAATGAAACCATAGTGACCAATACACGACATTATGATGCTCTTTTAAAGGCTTTTGAAGAGATTCAAAAAGTAAAATATGGTCTAGAAACAGGTCTTTCAGGCGATTTATTAGCCATAGATATAAGACAAGCCTTGTATCATTTTGGTGAAATTACAGGTGAGATTACTAACGATGATCTACTTGGAAACATTTTTGCCAATTTCTGTATCGGGAAGTAACTTATTTTCTTTTTTTTTGTTAATGTATTGATTTTACTGACTTTACGTGTTTTTATCTTCTCTTTTTTGTTGCTTTTTTGCTCTTTTTTAACTAAATTTGTTGTATATCTGTTGCCTTAAATACGGATTTGTTGCCCAAATCTGTTGGCTAAAAGATTGGCGAAATGATGCACCATATTGCCCCACGTTGCACCATAACGCTACATAAAGCACCATTTATGAGCAGTAATTTATACATCCCAAAAACCTGTAAACATTGCGGTAATGCTTTTACAGCACGCACAACAGTAACTAAATACTGTGGTGATACTTGCGCTAAAAAAGCCTATAAGGCACGTAAGCGTAAAGAAAAAGTACAAGCTACTCTCACAAAGGATATGCAGCAGCAAAAGGAAGCTGTCCAAATTCCAAACCTCAACACGGTAAATAACAAAGATTTTTTAAGCGTGACAGAAGCTTCACAATTGATTGGTGTAAGTAGATGGACCATTCAAAGAATGATTCAACAAGGACGCTTAAAAGCAGTCCCTTTTGGAAGAAAACGTATTGTAGCCAGATGGCAAATAGAAAACCTCTTTAATTAACATCCTATGAAAGTAACATTAAGACAACGCAAAAAGAATGATAAGATAAGTCTGTATTTAGATTACTATCATAAAGGAAAACGCAAAACCGAGTATTTGCGATTATACCTTACACCTAATCCTAAAACTAAAACTGAAAGAGAGGTTAACAAGAAAACCAAGCAATTAGCAGAAACCATTTGCGCACAACGTCAAATAGAAATACAAAATGGTATTTATGGCTTTCAGGATATTGAGAAATTAAAAGGAAGCTTTATTACTTATGTTACGGCTTTAGCTGAAAAGAAAAACACAAGCTCTGGCAACTACGGGAATTGGAACAGTATGCTAAAACATTTGAAAATCTTTTGTCCTACGGATGTAAGTTTCCAAGATTTGGATAAATCATTTGTTGAGCGTTTCAAAGAGTATTTAGACAAAGATGCTATGGCAAGAGCAGGTAAAAAATTGTCTCAAAACTCTAAATATTCATACTATGGTAAATTTTGCGCAGCTTTAAAGCAAGCGGTAAAGGATGGTATTTTAAAAGTCAATCCAGCTAATGGTGTAGATTATTTCAAACAAGGAGAACCTCAACGAGAATTTTTAACGCTTGATGAATTACAAAAAGCAGTTAACACAGAATGTGAATTACCACTATTAAAAAATGCGTTTATATTTTCAGCCCTTACCGGATTACGTTGGTCAGATATTGAAAAATTGTTGTGGTCAGAAATCCAACACTCTAAAGAAATGGGTTATTACATACGTTTCAGACAAAAGAAAACCAAAGGAGCAGAAACTTTGCCAATATCAGAACAAGCAAGAGAATTATTAGGTGAAGCAGGAAAACCCGAAGCAAAAGTTTTTGAAGGCTTACATTATAGTGCTTGGTCAAATCTAAAATTGCAACAATGGATGTTAAAAGCAGGTATTACTAAAAATATTACTTTTCATTGTGCGCGTCATACCTATGCCACTTTACAATTAACTTTGGGTACAGATATTTACACAGTATCAAAATTATTAGGACATAAAGAGTTGAGAACAACACAGATTTATGCCAAAGTAATTGATGATAAAAAGAAAGAAGCTGCTAACCGTATTCAATTGGATTTATAATGAAAGGAAATGTATTTGCAAGTTTGGTATCGATTACCAACGGGTTACATAGAGACAATAGATCAGAACGAGAATTTAATTTTTTGGACTCTGAATTAAAGGAACTACCAAAAGCTGATAATGCGGTTTTTAAAGTAAACTTTAAAAGACCTTTGAACAGTAAAAAAGAATATTACTTTAAGCTGATTTCAAATGATACCGAAACTGAATTAGCAGCATTAAAATCCGAATTTCCAACCGATGCAGGAGAACCCGAAAGCAAATACAGATATACAAGACAATTTAATAAATACGATAAGTATCTAAAGGATATTGCCGCCTACATCAAAAAGCAGTCTATAAGTAACGATTTAGGCAACGATACTGATTACATCATCAATTACTTAAAAGTAGCTGCAATTCGCTTATACATTGAACTACAAGAACAATACGGACAATTTTCAGAAACTGGGTTATTCTCAATTCAAGAAATAGCAGAAAAATATTTTAGTGATACTGATTTTGATACTTCAGTATTTGTAAAATTAGAAGTAGATAAAAAAGAGGTAGTTAAAAAGCCATCTAAACCGAAAAGCAAACAAAAAACCTCATTTGGATATTTAAAAGATGATTCTGAATGGTTGTCTAAAATATTGAGCAGGCTTCAATTAAGTATTGATTTACTTGATGCAAAAACAGATGTTAAAGACTTGCATAATTTATTAGTGGCTAAAGATTTTAAAGGTTTTCAAAAGAAAATCTATTTAGATTGTAAAACAACCGAGTTTAAATATGTTGTTAAACGGTTGCAGCCACATTTCAAAAATATGACACCCACTTTAATTGAATCTACGGGTTTATTTTATACAAAATTGGGTAAACCATTGACAGCTCAAAATCTTTATACCAAAAGTAAAGCACCTCTAAAAAAGGAAACCATTGATAATATCTTCAAACAAATACAATAAAAAACAATGAGATTATTTAGAAATCTCATTGTATTCTCACACTCATATAAAACTCTCACACTTTAAAAATCATTGATTTTAAACCTTTGTCCTGTTCTTGAAAACCAAGAATGACATTTGGCCAGATGTCCATTTCTATTACTTAAAATTAATTAGTTATGGACGAAATATTAGAACGTCTTAAAATTATCGAAGCACACGTTTTAGACAGAAACATTATTGTAAAAAACGTATTGAGCTTTAACGAAGCCTGTAAATTTTTGGAATTGTCACAATCCCATTTATACAAGCTTACGAGTACTGGAACCATTCCGCATTACAAACCGAATGGTAAGAAAATTTATTTCAACAGAGTTGAACTGGAGCAATGGTTATTAACTAACCGTGTTGATTCACAAGATGAAATCGAACAGCAAGCTGCCGATTACTTAATTAAGAAAGGAGCGGTGAAGTTATGACTGAAATAATCGATTTACTCTTGGCACTCTCACAAGAAATAAAGGACTTAAAAGCACGTATCGAGTTGTTACGACATTCGAGAGCAGAAGTACTAAAAGATAAGTGGATAGACAACCAAGACGTATTGCAGACCTTACACATCAGTAAGCGAACCTTACAGACCTTTAGAGACAACGGAACACTACCTTATAGCAAGGTAAAGGGTAAGTTTTATTACAAGGTTTCCGATGTGGAGCAATTGCTTCAAGATAACTACTACAACCATAATTTCAAACGAGATGGAAGTAAGTAGAGAGGCAATTTTAGACAAAACACATTACGGCTTAAAAATTTATGCCCACGTGTTAAGACAGTATTATCCTGAAACAACAGTCCTTTCTGTAAAAGGAAGGGACTGCGGGATAACCCGAAACCCTTTTAATGGCGGTAAAGAAACCTTACGGATTCATATTGATGGTGTAATAGCAACACATAAAGACACAGAGCTAAAGACCTTTAGCGGTGATGTTTTCGATTTTGCACAATACCATTTCAGAATTACCGATGAAGAAGAATTGTTGCTGAAGATTAACCAAGAGTTACATCTCAATTTAGAACTCAAGGAACAAGACGAATTAGATTGGTTGAATGGTCCAGACGATACCTGGTATGGGTACTGTAGCTTTTTCAAAGCCCCAGTTCGCAATGTGTTTCCTGCGGAAACTATGCGGTTATATCAAGTATTTGCATTAATCATAAGTGATAAATACAAAAGAATTACTGAAGATTTAAGAACAATAACCGATGTAAAAGAAGCACGTAAATTCAAAGCTAATCACTTTGATTACGTCACCTTTTCAGGAACGTTTGAAAAGCGTAATGATGGCAATTTGTTACAGCATTCCAATCTATTAACTATTGATTTCGACCATTTAGAAAATCTTCAAGAGTTAAAAAAGCAATTGCTAAACGATGAATACTTTGAAACCGAAATGCTATTCACATCACCATCAGGTGATGGCCTAAAATGGATTATCAGAATAGATGTTTCAGAAGTAACACATTCAGAGTATTTCACGGCAGTTGCGAATTACATAAAATACACATATAACATTGAGGTTGACCAGTCAGGTAAAGACGTTTCCAGAGCGTGTTTTTTACCATACGACCCAACAGCCTTTTTACATAAAAGACACCAAGCATTATGACCAAAATATTTAATCCAAAAGAATGGTTGGAAGTTCCTGAAGAACAACCGCAACCAACAAGCAACAACGCAACAACTAATGTTGTTGCTGTTGCTGATAACTACCTTGAAACCTACATTTCAGCAATTGAGCAATCAGGTATAGACATAACAGGTAATTATGCCACTTGGAGAGATTTAGGATTTGCTTTAGCTGAAGAATATGGAGAGGCAGGAAGAGATTATTTCCACAGAATAAGCAAAAACTATGTAGGTTATGATTCAAAAGAATGCGACGAACAATTCAATAAGTGCCTAAATGCAAAAGGGCACGGCATCACCATTGCAACGTTTTATCATTTTGCGCATCAGGCAGGTATAAAACCGATAAAGGAACAACACAACAACGAGGTTGCAACAAATGTTGCAACTGTTGTTGATGTCCCAGAACAAGCAATGCCAACAATACCTGATGAGGTATTTAATAGCTTACCGCAGTTTTTACAACAAGTTGTAAATCCTGCGAGCAGTCAAGAGGAAAAGGACATTTTGTTGTTAGGAGCTTTAACGGCTTTTAGTGCCTGCTTTCCTAAACTCTTTGGCATCTACGACCAACGTAAAGTCTTTGCTAATTTATATCTGTTTGTAACTGCACCTGCATCTGCAGGTAAAGGCAGGCTTAACCAAATTAAAAACTTGGTAGATCCTGTACACAAGTTAAAGCGTGAACAAGCCAAAGTACTAAAGCAACAATTTAATACTGAAATGGCTACTTACAATATGAACAAGGGTAAAGATGAAAACTTGGAGAAACCAGGTAAGCCACCTGAAAGAATGTTGTTTATCCCAGCCAATAATAGCGTAACTGGAGTATATCAACTAATATCCGATAATGAAGGTAAAGGACTGATTTTTGAAACTGAAGGAGACACATTAGCACAAGCCTTTAAAAGCGATTACGGTAATTATAGCGATGGTTTTCGTAAAGCCTTCCATCACGAAACCATTAGTTATTATCGTAGAACAGACAGAGAGTATGTAGATATTGAAAAACCGTGTTTATCAACTGTATTGTCAGGAACACCCAAACAAGTGGCAACCTTAATACCGAATGCAGAAAATGGTTTATTCAGCCGCTTTATGTTTTATTATATGAATATAAAACCTACTTGGAAAAACGTGTTTTCAAGTAATAATAACGTTGGGTTAGATGATTATTACTCACAATTAGGAAAGGTATTTTTGGACTTGTATAAAACCCTCAAAAACAATCCCGAAATTGAAATAAGGTTAACAACACCTCAACAACAGCAATTCAATACTTTTTTTGAATCCTTACAGACCAAATACATCAACTTACAACCCGAAGAGTATATTGCAACCATTAGACGATTAGGCTTAATTGCATTTAGATTAATGATGTTATTTACAGCATTTCGCATTATGGATGATGGTGATGTTAACCAAGTAAAAGAATGTGAGGATGTCGATTTTCAAAATGCGCTAACTATCATTGCTATTTTAGTAAAGCATAGTAGTAAGGTGTTTAATGATTTGCCAATAGAACAAAAAGCAGTAAAACGCTTAAACCGAAAGGAGCGCTTTTTAGAAAGCCTACCCAAGCATTTTAGCAGACAAGACTATTTAGATTTAGCAACCAAACAAAACATCCCACATAAAACAGCAGAAGGTTACATTACAAAGTTTGTTGATGCAGGGTTAATACATAGAGAAGCTCATAATAACTATTCAAATCCTGCAAAATCATTATAAGGAAATTGAGGAAACAAAGGAATTAAAGTATAGGTTTCCTTAAATCCTTAACTTCCTCACTTTCTGTTAATAACTGTTTATATCTTTTTGGTTTCCTTTAGCTTCCTTTTCTTAAATTAGACAAAATCTGACAAGTCTAATAAATGCTATTATGGAGTTTGGAGAATACATACGCTCATTGCGCGAAAAGCGCAATTTGTTATTAAGGGAAATGGCTGCAAACGTCAATATGGATGTGGCTTATTTAAGCAAGATTGAACGAGGAAACCGTTTGGCAAGACGAGAGCAGGTAATAGCATTTGCAAAAGAATTAAAAGAAGATGAGAACAAATTAATTAAGCTTTGGATGTCCGAACAGATTGTACAAATGATAAAAAACGAAAAGGACAGTACGGAAATCCTCAAAATAGCTGAAGAAAAAATTAGTAAGATTGAAAAGAATAGTAAATAATGTCAAGAATAAACGCACTTTCAAATTTCAGAAAAGATAACAATATTTTCTTTTTAGACTTGGAGTTACAAACCTTTCGCAATTATGCAAAGTTTGTCGAAGACCATTTTGATAGTTCCTTGACTAATCACGAAAAGGAATATACTGAAATAATGAAGAAAATTGAAGCAGAACCTAAAAAGTATGCGGATGAATATTTAAATCATTTACAGGATACTTTAGTTGATAAAGTAATCGAAATTGATAGGGATTTTGTGCAAAGTTTTAGGGCTTCAATGATTACACAATTGTTTTCTTTTATAGAACGGACTATTCAAGACGTGTGTAATTCTTATTGTTTAATGCATAATAAAGAGTTTGGTTTGGATGATTTACGTGGTAATAGTGAATTTGAAAAAGCAAAGTTGTTTTTAACAAGAGCTGCTAAAGTTGATATTAAAGAATTAGAACCTCATTGGTCATATATAAATAATTTAAGGAGAGTGAGAAATTGTATTGTACACAATAACAGTACAGTCTTTGGTGATGAAATTAGAAAATATAATACTCTAAAATCCTTTTCTAAAGGAAGATATATTTTATTGGAGAAAGATAGGGATATTGTTTATTACAACTTGGTATTTGACAACAAGAATTTTATTAATGAAATCATTGAAAATATATTAGGTCTATTTGAAAAACTTGAAAAGTACGATGTCTATTTATAACCTATAATCACTCACTATATGTAAATACAAAAACACCTCATTATCTATGCAAGAACACTTAAAAACCAACATACTCAATTTTAAATGGCCAAGTAGTACACCTGTCATATATCTATCGTTAGAAGATATTGAGGGTAGCCATCCCATCCATAGATCAAAGTTTTCAAAGCAGATAAAAGAGGCGTTTCCAGATACAGATTTATCAGGTTTAGAGCATATTTTTACCACATTTACCCAAGAAATACCCAATGCCCCAAGTATCAAAATAAACTTGGTAAAGGACAAAGAACTACGCATATACAAACAATTCCTGAAGCACCAATTAAAAACCTACTTTTTAGAAAAGGGTTACATCGTGGTCAAAAACTTTGTACGTGATGTACAGGTTTGGATGCCTTCAAAAAAAGGAAATACAGCAGACTATAATTTATACTATAAATTCTCATTCAAAATACTGTTTGCAACACTAACAGACTTACCAGAACTTGTGGTATCGTATGATGGTACGTCAAAAGTCCTCACAAAATCAGTTAAGGATATTGAGGAAACAGAGTATATTAAGCGTTGTGTGTATGGTCAAAAAACCTTCAATTACCAAATGAACCTTGATACAGAGAACAAAGAAGACTTTTACAATAACATAGATTTTAGTCAAGCCTTCCCAATATTCAATTTACAATTGGCAAGAGCTTTAAACATACCTATTGAAGAACCCGACAGACCAAAGAACAGATACCAAAAATACGTAGCACTCATCACTACTTTTGCTAAAAACTACTTGTTTACAGAAGAATTTAAGGCTTTATTTCCGTTTAAGCAAGATGCATTTATAGATGTTCCTGGCAATCGTATTAATCACATTAACCCCAATTTGGGCTTATTAGAGTTTGGTAAAGACCAATATGGTAATAAAAGAACCCATTTAGTGCCTAAAAAGGCAATGAACATTCTAAACCCTTACAGACGCCCAAGCAATCAAAATATCAAGATATTTTTCATTTGCCATACCTCACATAAAGATTCTGTGCTGTCTTTCTATCAAAATTTAAAAGAAGGTGTAAATACTGAAAAGAACTATTACAAAGGATTGGAGGCTTATGTAAATATAAAGGCTACAGCATCAAGAGAACATTTTATTGAGTTTACTAACGAAAACGACCCAATACCTGAAATAGTTGAACAGCTTGAAAGTTTAACTTTTGACCACGACAATGTAAAGTATGCAGCCTTTTACATCAGTCCTTTCGATAAGTTTACACCAGATCCTGACGATAGGGAAATTTACATCCGAATTAAAGAACTGTTTTTAAATGAAGGCATTGTAACCCAAGTGGTCGATTACGAAAAAATGATTGTAAACATCCAAGACCAATACAATTTTCAGTTTTCATTACAAAATATGGCATTGGCTATTCACGCTAAATTAGGTGGTGCACCTTGGAAGCTGGCAGTAACTGATAAAAAAGAATTGGTAATTGGAGTAGGAGCATTTACCAATCAAGGGGAAAACAGAAGGTATATTGCCAGTGCATTTAGTTTTCAAAATAATGGATTGTTTAGAAATTTTGAATACTTCAACCAAAACGAAACAAAACTATTAGCAGGTAGCATATTAAAAGCAATTAGAGATTTTACATCAGTAGCCCAAGCAGATAAAGTAGTCATTCATTTTTATAAAGAAATGAGCTACGAAGAACTGCAACCAATTATTGATGGTATGAACAAACTAAAATTAGGAGTGCCTTTATATATTCTGAATATCAATAAAACCGAAGCAGAAGATATGATTGCTTACGATGTAAATTGGGGTAATAAATTAATGCCTGTAAGCGGTACATACATTCGCATAGGAGTAAATAAATTTTTGCTTTTTAATAATGCACGTTACCCAAACGATATTTATTATGCAGATACAGATGGTTATCCATTTCCAATAAAGATAAAAATAAGCAGTCCGGATGAAGACGCTTTTGAAGATGTTGAGGTGATTGAAGAATTGTTAACCCAAGTATATCAGTTCAGCAGATTGTATTGGAAATCCTTACGCCAACAAAATGTACCAATTACCATAAAATATCCCGAAATGGTAGCCCAAATAGCACCTCGTTTCGAAAACGGTGTTCCAGAGGACGCTAAAGATACGTTGTGGTTTTTATAAATACTTTGCAACACCATTGCATTAAAATATTTTTATCTTTGTCTCAATGAAAGTTTTAGCACTCATATTATCTATTTATATCTTTGCGCTCAATTTAGTGCCTTGTGAAGATAATGGTATACCAGATAATGAGGTTAAAACCGAAATTTCTCAAGCGTTAGACAACGACCATCAACATCAAGGAGCAGATCTATGCTCACCATTTTGCCAATGCCATTGTTGTCATATTCACGTGATACATTTTAAGGTTGTAGATTACAGTGTATCTAATACTGTTATTCCAACACAACTTTTCTATTATTTTGATGGTCTTGAAAAAGACTTCAATACCACCCTTTTACAGCCACCACAGGTTTAATGAATGCCTGCCTATGCAGGTATCTTATAAATTCAAGTAACCCATTTTAAAATAGGTTGCTTATCTCTATTTATAAATTCATTATAACCATTCTTATGATTAATAAAATCATTGATTTTTCAATCAATAATAAATTCATTATTGGTTTGCTAACGCTTACCATTATTGGAGCAGGTATCTGGAGTATGACCAAAGTACCCATAGATGCCGTTCCGGATATTACCAACAACCAAGTTCAGGTAATAACACAATCCCCAAATTTAGGCACAGAAGATATTGAGCAAATAGTTACCTATCCTGTTGAGGTGGCAATGAGCAATTTGCCTAATGTGGAAGAAATTCGCTCAATTTCACGCTTTGGTCTGTCAGTTGTCACCATTGTATTTAGTGATGATATGGGTACATATCTTCCAAGGCAATTGGTTGCTGAAAAACTCAACGAAGTAAAAGAACAAATTCCGGCGGGTTTTGGAGAACCTACAATGGGACCTATTTCCACAGGTCTTGGAGAGATATACCAATACACATTAAAAGTAAAACCAGAATATCAAGATAAATATTCCATTTCGGATGTGCGTACAATGCAAGACTGGATTGTACAACGCCAAATGGCAATGGTTCCTGGTGTTGTCGAGGTCAACGCTATTGGTGGTAAAATAAAACAATATGAAGTTGCTGTAGACCCTAACGAGCTTAAATCTATTGGGATTACCATTACAGATGTATTTGAAGCCCTCGAAGCCAACAACCAAAATACGGGTGGTGCTTATATCGAAAAAAACCATCAGGCTAATTTTATACGTGGGGAAGGATTGGCAAGAAATTTAGACGACATTAAAAAAATTACGGTTAAAACCATTAATAATGTGCCTATTACCATTGGCGATATAGGAACGGTTCAATTTGGTGCAGCTATTCGTTACGGAGCATTAACACAAGATGGCGAAGGAGAAGTTGTCGGTGGCTTGGTAATGATGCTTAAAGGTGCAAATTCAAATGATGTGATTGCCAATGTTAAAGAGCGTATGGTTCAAATACAAAAATCCCTGCCAGAAGGCGTTGTTATTGAACCACTTTTAGACAGAAGTAAGTTAATTGGTGAAACCACTTCTACAGTTGCTACAAACCTTATTGAAGGGGCTTTAATCGTTATTTTCATCCTCATTTTCTTGTTGGGTAATTGGCGAGGTGGTTTAATTGTAGCATCAACTATTCCACTATCGTTACTGTTTGCATTTATTTTAATGAATGCATTCAACGTATGGGCAAACCTGATGAGTTTAGGAGCTATAGACTTCGGTATTATTGTAGATGGTGCAGTAATTATTGTGGAGTCTACGGTATTCCTTATCGCTTCACAAGTACTTAAAAAGAAAAAAATAACCGCCAAAGAACGTGATGAAGTAGCAGCATCAGCTTCAAAAAAAATGATGAATGCTGCCTTTTTCGGTCAGTTGATTATACTTATTGTATTTCTTCCCATTTTAGCCTTACAAGGTATTGAAGGGAAAATGTTCAAGCCAATGGCATTGACCTTTATTTTCGCAATGATTGGAGCTATGGTTTTGTGTCTTACCTACGTACCAATGATGTCTGCTTTGGTATTGAGAACACCAAAAAATGATAAATTATCTTATGGTGATAAATTTGTGCATTGGGTTGAAGATAAGTACAAACCTTTATTGGAAAAAGCCCTTTCAAAAGGCAAATTAATTGTAGGAATTGCTGTGGCACTATTTGCGGTAACAGTCTTTATGTTTACCCGAATGGGAGGTGAATTTATCCCACAACTCGATGAAGGCGACATTGCATTCCACGCTATTTTAAAACCGGGCAGTTCATTATCTGAAACCGTAGAAACTACTACCAAAATTGAGCAGATTGTAAAGGCAAAATTTCCCGAAGTCGAAAAAATTGTGAGCCGTATTGGTGTAGCTGAAATACCCACCGATCCAATGCCTATGGATTTAGCAGATGTATTCGTTATACTGAAACCTAAAAGTGAATGGACTACGGTAGAGTCAAAAGACGAGCTTATTGAAGCAATGAAAGAAGCTGTTGAAATTATCCCTGGAGTCAATTATGAATTTACCCAACCTATAGAAATGCGCTTTAACGAGTTGCTTGAAGGGGTACGAGAAGATATTGCCATTAAGTTGTATGGTGAAGATATTGATGTGTTATCCCAAAAGGCAGAGGAAATCACTAAAATTATTGCAGGAACACCTGGTATTGGTGATATGAAAGCCGAAGCCACAACAGGCTTGCCTCAAATCACTATAAATTATAATAGAGATAAGTTGGCTCAATATGGACTGCAAATAAATACACTAAACAAAATGGTGCAATCGGCATTTGCCGGAGGTAATGCAGGTGTGATTTTTGAAGGCGAAAAGCGGTTTGATTTGGTAGTTCGTTTAAATCAACACAACCGTAAGGATATATCAGATATTCAAAATCTATTTATCAATTTGCCTTCGGGGACACAAATTCCACTTCGTGAAGTAGCGGATATATCTTATAAAGCAGGGCCTATGCAAATAAGTAGGGACAATACCAACCGCAGAACCTATGTAGGTATCAATGTAAGAGGACGTGATGTAAAATCGTTGGTGGGTGAAATCAAAACCAAATTAGATGCACAATTGGAATTGCCTTCTGGTTACTTCATTCGATATGGTGGTGCTTTTGAAAATTTAGAACGTGCCAGTAACCGCTTACAAACCGTAGTGCCTATTGCCTTACTACTTATTTTCGTACTGATATACTTTGCTTTAAAATCAGTACCACAAACCTTAATGATATACATTGCTATTCCAATGGCAACCATTGGTGGTGTGGTGGCTTTATGGTTGCGTGATATGCCATTTAGCATTTCGGCAGGTGTTGGTTTTATTGTATTATTTGGGGTTGCCGTGTTAAACGGCTTGGTTATGATAAGTGGCCTAAATGAATTGAAAGAAGAAGGTGTCACCAATTTAAAAGAAAGGATTTTGGAAGGTACAAAGCGAAGAATACGCCCTATTATGCTAACAGCATTTACAGATGTGTTGGGCTTTTTACCAATGGCTGTTTCAGCATCGGCAGGTGCAGAAGTTCAGCGTCCGTTGGCAACGGTAGTTATTGGTGGTTTATTGACTTCAACATTACTCACCTTATTTGTATTGCCTATTTTATATCATTGGGTTGAGAATAAATCGTTTAGGTTAAAACCAAACAAAAAAATAGTGAGTGCAACCGCAGTACTGGTTTTAATGTTGGTGTTTTCAACTCGAAGTAATGCACAACAAATCACGGATACCTTGCCTAAAATTTCGTTGAACGAAGCTGTTGCTTTATCTAAAAAGAACTATCCGCTATTGAAACAAAAACAATTGGAAGTTACCAAACAAGAAAACCTAAAATCTACGGCATACGATTTTGGTTCTACTCAAATCTTTACAGGAGGTGAAGAAGTCAAAGATGGAACAGGAATCTACACAACGGTCGGTGTTGGACAATCAAATATGGATGTGTTTGGAATCGGAGCAAAACGAAAACTGCAACAACAACGCATTGAGTTGTCTCAAAAAGCATTGCAATTATCTGAATTGGAGGTAGAACTGGAAGTGAAAAAAGCGTGGGCAAAATGTTATCAGTCTATGAGAAACTTTCAGTTGTACAAAGAGCTTGATTCTATCTATGGTAATTTTGAACAAGCAGTTACGCTGAACTTTGAAGTGGAAGCCATTTCTAAATTGGAGTATTCAGCGGCAAAAAATCAAGTGTTTCAAATTCAAAATAAAAAAGTACAGGCATACAGAGATTACCTCATAGCCATACAACAGTTAAATCTTTGGTTATTTGAAGACGAAATTTATACTGTATCAGAAGAATTGGAAAACATTGCAACGATTGAAACTGATAGCTTATCAACAAATGAACATCCAATGGTTACTGTTTCAGAAAATCAATTGAATGTCGCCGAAGCAGAATTGAGAGCGGCAAAAGCCGATAATTTACCGAAATTGAACCTTCAGGGTGGTTTACAAAAAGTTAATGGTAATTCAGGTTTTTATACCTATCAAGCAGGAATTTCCATTCCATTCCTGTCAGGTTCAAACAAGGCCCGAATTAAATCAGCAAAAATTGACAATGCTATTGCAGAAAGTAATTTGCTATTCAAAAAACAAGAATTACAATCACAATATGCACAAGCAAAAGAAAATTATTTAAAATGGAAACTGTCTTGGGAATTTTACGAAACACAAGTATTACCGTTAACCAAAGACCAAAAATCAGGAGCGTTGTTGGCGTATAAGGAAGGAGAAATAGATTATACCACCTTTACACAATTGGTAAAAGAAGCCGTACAGTCAGAACTGGAAGCTCAAAACGCTTTAATCAATTATTTAGAAAGTGCATTTCAATTACAATATTTCAATCAATAACATTATGAAAAAAACAGCATACAAATACATCGCAGTCATTTTTGCAGCACTTTTTATGGTGTCTTGTGGCAATAAAAAAGACCATTCAGAAAATGATGGACATTCTTACGATAAAACAGAACAAACCAGTGAAAATGAAGAACACCACGAAGAAGGCGAAGTAACGCTTAATCAGCAACAGTTTGATGCCTTAAAAATGAAAATAGACACCTTGGGCTTACGCAATATGAGTGGCTATGTTGAGGCAAACGGCACATTGGAAGTACCACCACAAAACGAAGCTGCTATTACTTCTGTAGTAGGTGCCAATGTAACATCCATAAAAGTAATTGAAGGCGATAAAGTTGAAAGAGGTCAGGTAGTGGCTTATTTGTCACATCCAAATATTATAGCCTTACAGACCGATTACCTAAACGCTTATAGCAATAGCGAACTTTTAAAGAAAAATTACGAACGCCAAAAAAAATTATACGATGCAGGAGTAGGATCTGGTGCTAATTTCCAAAAAGCAGAAGCAGAATACAAAGGTTCAACGGCATTAGTAAATGGTTTGGCAGCTCAATTAAGTATTTTAAATATTAATACAGCATCAGTTCGTAATGGGAGTATCGCTCAACAAATTCCACTACGAAGCCCCATTGAAGGATTTGTGCAAAAAGTAGAGGTTAAAACAGGACAATATGTAGAACCACAGACTGAACTGTTCGAGATTGTAAACACACACCACGTGCACGCAGATTTAATGGTGTTTGAAAAAGATGTCTATAAAGTAAAACAAGGGCAAAAGGTAACTTTTAGTGTGCAATCCATACCAGATGCAGAACTTACGGCCGAGATTTACTCGGTAAGCAAAACCTTTGAAGACAACCCTAAAGCGGTTCACGTGCACGCCGAAATAGAAAATAAATCAGGTAATCTCATTCCAGGTATGTACATTCAAGGAAGAATACAAACCGATAGTACATTAACAAAGGCATTGCCCGAAAGTGCCATTGTAAAAGATGGCGATAGATTTTTTGTTTTTACGGTAGAAAAAGAAGGTGAAACTTGGGCTTTTAAGCCTGTAGAAGTAATAACTGGTGAAAAAGATGGAGTTTGGATTGCAGTTACTTTTTCAGAAGAAGTATCTGCTAAAACCAAGTTTGATTACAATAATGCGTATTACCTTATAGCAGAAATGAAAAAAGGAGAAGCAGAACACGCTCATTAATTATGGAAACAATAGAACAATTATTAGAGTCAAAAGATATTCGCGTTACAGCAATGCGGTTGCTTATTTATAAGTTTCTTGCAGAAAAAGAAGTAGCGGTAACCTTGAGCGATATTGAGAATGCGTTTGAAAAGGCCGACAGGACAACGCTTTACAGAACAATAAAAACCTTTGAAGAAAAGGATATTGTACATCAAATAGACGATGGTACAGGCATCACTAAATATGCCTTATGCGAACAAGGATGCAGTTGCAATATTAAAACAGATTTACACTTACACTTTCATTGTACTAATTGTGGAGAAACAGTTTGTTTAACAGACCACAAAATACCTCAAATCAAGGTTCCTGAAGGTTTTATTTCCGAAAATGTAAACTTGGTAGTTAAAGGTATTTGCGATAAATGTAGCGGTTAATAATGCACTTCTGTTGCATCCCTTTTTTACGGAACTTTGAATTTAAGACAAATAAAAAATGAAAAAAAAGAAAATAAATCTACGAGACTTAAAGCCTGATTCTGATAACGGGCATAGTCACGATGATGGTCACAATCACGGTAAAAGTTCAAGTCAATTTAAAGCATACATTCCTGCCGTTATAAGTTTTACAATGCTTATTATTGGAATAGTATTAGACTATTTTGATGTTTCTTTTTTTAAGGATTGGCTTCGTATAATTTGGTACGGCATAGCATATCTACCTGTTGGTTTTCCGGTAGTTAAAGAAGGTTGGGAAAGCATAAAAAAGGGCGATGTGTTTACAGAGTTCTTTTTAATGTCTATAGCAACTATTGGGGCATTTATAATAGGGGAATATCCCGAAGGCGTTGCGGTGATGTTATTTTATGCAGTGGGCGAACTCTTTCAAAATGCAGCAGTCAATAGAGCTAAAGGAAACATTAAGGCCTTATTGGATGTAAGACCAAAGGAAGCCAATGTTTTTCGAGATGGTGATTATATAAGCGTATCGCCCGAAAGTGTCGAAATAGGCGAAAAAATCCAAATTCGTGTAGGTGAAAAAATACCATTGGATGGTATGCTGCTATCTGAAAAAGCATCTTTAAATACCGCAGCGTTAACAGGCGAAAGTAAACCTGACACCATAAATAAAAAGTCAAAAGTATATGCAGGAAGCATTAATCTGCAAAGTGTGATTGAAGTGGAAGTCACCAGCAAGTTTGAAGACAGTTCCATAGCGAGAATATTGGATTTGGTACAAAACGCCACAGCAAGAAAGTCCAAAACCGAATTGTTTATCAGGAAGTTTGCCCGTATTTACACACCAATTGTAGTGTTTTTAGCAATAGGTGTTACGTTTCTACCGTACTTTTTTGTAGAGGATTATGTGTTTAGGGATTGGTTGTACAGAGCATTGATTTTCTTGGTAATATCCTGTCCTTGTGCGTTGGTAATTTCTATTCCGTTAGGTTACTTTGGTGGATTGGGTGCAGCTTCAAAAAATGGTATTCTGTTTAAAGGAGCTTCCTTTTTGGATGCTATGACCAAGATAAACACCTTGGTAATGGACAAAACAGGCACGGTTACCAAAGGAGTTTTCAAAATCAAAAGCATTAAGACCTTTGATTGGGATGAAGAAGAATTTATGAACTATCTAATGGCAATGGAAGAGCAATCTACACATCCTATTGCTAAAGCTATTATGGAATACCAGAAAGGAACCAACAATTTTGAAGCAAATAAGGTTTCTGAAGTTGCAGGTAAAGGATTAAAAGGTATGGTAAATGGTAAAGAAGTTTTGGTTGGAAATAAAGCGTTAATGGTGTCCAATAATATAGAAGTACCTAATGAAACTGAATCTATCGTGGAATCTATTGTTTTAGTCGCTATCGATAGAAAATTTGCTGGTTATGTAGTTATTGCGGACGAATTAAAGGAGGATGCTAAAGAAACCATATCAAGTTTACATAGGGTAGGGATTAAAAAAATAATGATGCTTTCAGGCGATAAAGATTCCATAACCCAACAAGTGGCAAAGGATTTAAATATAGAAAATGCCAAGGGAGGTTTATTGCCAGAGGATAAATTAAATGAGGTTGAAGCATTAAAGAAAAATTCAGAAAATAAAGTAGCCTTCATTGGTGATGGTATTAATGATGCACCCGTTTTAGCAGCAAGTGATGTAGGTATAGCAATGGGCGGATTAGGTAGCGATGTAGCCATAGAAACAGCCGATGTTATCATTCAAACCGACCAACCTTCAAAAGTAGTGAGAGCTATTAAAATAGGCAGTTCCACTCGAAAAATTGTATGGCAGAATATCATTTTGGCTTTTGGTATTAAAGTAATTGTACTGATTTTGGGAGCAGGTGGTTTAGCAACTATGTGGGAAGCTGTCTTTGCAGACGTAGGCGTGGCTTTATTAGCAATTCTAAATGCGGTAAGGTTACAGAAAATGAAATGGAGTTGAGCATTAAACTTCTGTTAATTAAATAAGTATTTGTTAAAATTTCGTAACTTTGCAATTACAATGAAAAAAGTATTGCATAAAATAATGGCTTTAGCAATGGCTTTTGTAGTGTTATTCTCTACATTGTCATTTACGGTCAATATGCATTATTGTGGCGGTACTTTGGTTGAAACAGCATTTCTAAAAAATGTAAAAGGTTGCGGAATGGAAATGGGCAACCCTTCAACAGAAAGCTGTTCAATCACCAAGAAAAATTGTTGTGATAATAAGCAATTATCAATTGAAGGTCAAGATGAGTTACAACTTACCATTGATAAAATTTCTTTTGAGCAACAAGTATTCATTGCATCCTTTGTATATACTTACATCAACCTTTTTGAAGGTTTAGAAAAAAACGTAACGGCTTACGAAGAATACAAACCGCCACTCGTCATAAGGCGTATCTACAAGATTGACGAGACCTATTTAATTTGATTCTTAAACTTTAGACTGTGTTATCCTATGGCTTTTTGCCATAAGGATAATTTGCTGTATTCGGTGTTGTCCTAACGCCAATGTCTAACTGTTTAATTATCAAAACCAATGCTAAACAAAAGCATCAAATTCTTAATAGAAAATAAACTCGTAGCAGTTTTACTACTCGTCCTTTTCATAGGTTGGGGTACTGTAAATGCACCTTTTAATTGGGATACAGGTTTTTTACCAAGTAATCCTGTAGCGGTCGATGCTATTCCAGATATAGGTGAAAACCAACAAATTGTATTTACCAAATGGGATGGTCGTTCACCACAAGATATTGAAGACCAAATTACCTATCCATTAACCACATCATTGTTGGGTATTCCTGGAGTAAAAACCATACGCAGCTCGTCTATGTTTGGCTTTTCAAGTATCTATATCATTTTTGAAGAAGACATAGAGTTTTACTGGAGTAGAAGTCGTATTCTCGAAAAACTCAATTCATTACCAAGTGGTTTATTGCCAGATGGTGTTAATCCTGCATTGGGTCCAGATGCTACAGGATTAGGTCAAATATTTTGGTACACACTCGAAGGTCGTGATGAAAACGGTAATGTGACAGGTGGTTGGGATTTACACGAATTGCGTAGCATTCAAGATTACTATGTAAAATATGCCTTATCCTCTGCAAGTGGTGTGTCAGAAGTAGCATCAATTGGTGGTTACGTGCAAGAATACCAAGTAGATGTGAACCCAGAATTAATGCGTCAATACAATATAGGACTGAATCATATTGTAAAAGCAGTTAAAGAAAGTAATAGAGATATTGGAGCACAAACCCTTGAAATCAATCAAGCCGAATATCTGGTGCGTGGTTTGGGTTATGTGAAATCTATAGAAGACATCGAAAATGCAGTAGTCACTTCGGAAGATTACACCGCAATAAAAATTAAAGATGTGGCAAAAGTGTCTTTAGGACCTGCAACAAGACGTGGCATTTTAGATAAAGAAGGGGCAGAGGTTGTTGGTGGCGTTGTGGTAGCGCGTTATGGAGCAAACCCTATGGAAGTCATTAATAATGTAAAAGCCAAAATAAACGAATTAAGCGCAGGACTACCTACAAAAACGTTAGCAGATGGTAGAACATCACAAGTAACTATAGTACCATTTTACGACCGTACAGAATTGATTCAAGAAACATTAGGTACTCTCAATGAAGCCTTAACATTAGAGATACTCATTACCATTTTGGTTATTATCATTATGGTATTTAATCTTAGAGCATCTGTTTTAATTTCTGGATTGTTACCTGTTGCGGTTTTAATGGTATTTATAGCAATGAAACTCTTTGGTGTCGATGCCAATATTGTAGCACTATCAGGTATTGCTATTGCTATTGGTACAATGGTCGATGTTGGTGTTATACTTTCAGAAAATATAATAAGGCATTTAGATGAAGATGATGGAACACAATCTATAAACACGATAGTTTACAATGCAACTGCTGAAGTATCAGGCGCAATCATAACCGCAGTAATGACAACCATAATCAGTTTCATTCCTGTATTTACAATGATTGGTGCTGAAGGAAAACTATTTAGACCATTGGCATTCACAAAAACCTTTGCATTAACAGCGTCCATAATTGTAGCCTTATTTTTAATTCCACCGTTTGCGGCCTTTTTATTCCGAAAAAAGAGCATTCAAAAACATTTTAAATATGCTTTAAACGGTGTTTTAATAGTATTAGGAATAGCAGCAATAATTTATGGATATTGGTTAGGAATCATACTCATCGCTTTTGGTGTCACAGCTTTATTAAATCTTCAAAACAAGATTTCAGATAAACAAGCAAACTTTGCCAACATCATCATTTCGGCTTCGGCAATTGTATTCTTATTAGCAGAATATTGGCGACCGTTAGGCGTAAACGAAAGCATCTTCTTAAACCTCATTTTTGTAGCTATTATTTGTTTTGGCTTGTTAGGTGTATTTGGATTATTCATTAAATACTACACACGTATTTTAAGATGGTGTTTAGACAATAAATTATTATTTCTTTCCATACCTACAGCAATTGTCATAGCAGGCTTTTTCATAATGAAAAACACAGGTAAAGAGTTTATGCCATCATTAAACGAGGGTTCTTTTCTGTTAATGCCTACCTCAATGCCACATTCTGGTGTGGAAGAAAACAAACGTGTTTTACAGCAATTGGATATGGCAGTCGCCAGTATTCCAGAGATTGAAACCGTAGTCGGTAAAGCAGGAAGAACAGAATCGGCTTTAGATCCTGCACCATTATCAATGTATGAAAACATCATTCAATACAAACCTGAATATATGTTGAATGATAAAGGCGAACGTCAACGCTATAAGGTCAACAATGATGGTGAGTATGTATTAAAAAACGGAATGTCATTGCGAGCGGAACAACGTGAAGCGTGGCAATCTCTAAATGCAATAGAACAGTTAATCCCAGACGATGATGGCGAGTTTTACAGAAACTGGCGACCAGAAATACAATCACCAGATGATATTTGGAACGAAATTGTAAAAGTCACCAAATTACCAGGTGTCACATCAGCACCAAAACTACAACCTATCGAAACCCGATTGGTAATGCTTCAAACAGGAATGCGTGCACCAATGGGTATTAAGGTAAAGGGACAAGACCTAAAGCAAATAGAAGCATTTGGTGTTCAATTAGAAACCATTTTGAAAGAAGCTGAAGGTGTAAAGGATGAAGCCGTTTTTGCAGACCGAATTGTAGGTAAACCGTATTTGCTAATCGATATTGATAGAGAAAAAATTGCACGTTATGGTGTAAGTATTGAAGAGGTACAAAACGTATTAAAAGTAGCTGTTGGTGGTATGTCATTAACCCAAACCGTGGAAGGTCGTGAGCGTTATGGTGTACGTGTACGTTACCCAAGAGAATTAAGAGCTAACCCAACCGATTTACAGCAAATTTACGTGCCTGTTGAAAAAGGAAGTCCTATACCTTTAAGTGAATTGGCAACCATTCGTTACGAGCAAGGGCCACAAGTGATTAAAAGTGAAGATACCTTTTTAGTAGGCTATGTGTTGTTTGATAAAATGGATGGTTATGCAGAAGTAAATGTAGTAGAAAATGCGCAGGCAATGATTCAAAGCAAGATTGATGCAGGTGAATTAATAGTCCCAAAAGGTATCAACTATCAATTTACAGGAACTTACGAAAACCAATTACGTGCCGAAAAAACCTTATCGGTAGTTGTGCCTTTAGCATTGGCTATCATCTTTTTAATTCTGTATTTCCAATTCCGTTCGGTGGGTACATCATTAATGGTTTTTACAGGGATTGCAGTAGCGTTTGCAGGTGGTTTTTTAATGATATGGTTATACGGACAATCGTGGTTTTTAAACTTCAGTGTCTTTGGTGAAAATCTGCGTGATTTATTTCAAATGCACACCATTAATTTAAGTGTAGCTGTTTGGGTAGGCTTCATTGCGCTTTTTGGTATAGCAACCGATGATGGCGTAGTAATGGCAACCTACTTAACGCAAACTTTCGATAGAAATTCACCAGAAACAAAAAAGGAAATTAGAGCATCTATTGTAGAAGCAGGTGAAAAACGTATTAGACCGTGTTTAATGACTACCGCAACAACCATTTTAGCACTCTTGCCTGTACTCACATCAACAGGACGAGGTAGTGATATTATGATTCCTATGGCCATACCGAGTTTCGGTGGAATGTTAATAGCTTTAATCACCTTATTTGTTGTGCCAGTTTTATATAGCTTGAAAGCCGAAGTTCAACTTAAAAGAGCATCAAAATGAAATATAAATCAATACACATAAAAATCGTCTTGGCTCTTGGCTCTTGTTTCTTGAGTCTTTTTGTAAACGCTCAACAATTAGAAACATTAATTGATGAAGCGTTGGAAAACAATCCCGAAATTCAAAAATTCGAGTTACAGTACAAAAGAGTTTCAGAAAAAGTAAATGAAGTCAACACCATTCCAAACACCGAATTTGGCGTGGGCTATTTTGTTAGTGAACCAGAAACACGTACAGGTGCACAAAGGTTTAAAGTGTCAGCAAAACAAATGTTGCCTTGGTTTGGTACAATTTCTTCTCGTGAAGATTATGTAACCGCATTGGCAGATGCGAAATACGAAGACATCGTTATTGCCAAACGTAAACTAATGGCTTCAGTATCACAATCCTATTACAACCTGTATACAAACCAAGCAAAACAGCAAATCTTGAGAGATAATATCAAATTGTTGGAAACCTATGAAACAATGGCGTTGACTTCTGTTGAGGTAGGTAAAGCATCGGCAGTAGATGTTTTGCGTTTACAAATGCGACAAAATGATTTACAACAGTTGAAAGATGTGTTGCAACAACAGTTTTTAGCAGAACAAACCAATTTTAATAACCTTTTGAATAGGAAAAATGATGTTGTGGTTAATGTGGTAGACAGTTTAACGATTCCTATGGAAGATTTTGAAATCAATACTGAAAATCTATCGGTACATCCTGAATTAGTAAAGTTTGATAAACTCTATCAGTCTGTAGAAAAATCAGAATTACTAAATCAAAAAGAAAACAGTCCAATGATTGGTTTCGGGTTAGATTATATCAATGTTGAAGAAAGACAAGATATGAATTTTTCGGATAACGGTAAAGATATTGTAATGCCTATGGTTTCGGTATCAATTCCAATTTTCAATAAGAAATACAAATCCATTTCCAAACAAAACGAACTGGAACAGCAAGAAATCAATTATCAAAAACAAGAGCGTTTAAACAGTTTAATAACGGTATTGGATAAAGCTATTAACGACCGTATTTCAGCAAGAATAAGCAATAATACAGCAACAAAAAACCTAAAACAAGCTAAAGATGCAGAGCAAATTCTCATCAAAAGCTATGAAACTGGCACGATTGATTTTAACGATGTTTTAGATATTCAAGAGCTACAATTAAAGTTTCAAATGAACCAGATAGAATCGGTTAGAAATTTCTATGTACAAACAACAATAATCAATTATTTAACACAATAAAAATGAAAACATTAAGCACAATACTTCTTTTATTCTTAACGTCAATTGCATTTGCCCAAGTAGGGACAAATGGAGATGATAGAAATGAAGAAGGAAGGAAAATAAAAGAATATAATCTCACTATAGAGGAAAATGAAATGACACTTGCTGGTGTAACCGCAAAAGCGATGACCATCAATGGCAGTATTCCTGGGCCAGTTTTAGAGTTTAACGAGGGAGACCTTGCAATCATCAACGTTACCAATAAAATGGATGTGGAAACCTCGGTGCATTGGCACGGGTTGATACTTCCAAATTTCTATGATGGCGTACCTTATTTAAATACACCCCCAATCGAACCAGGAGAGACTTTTCAATACAGAATCCCTATCAACCAGTCAGGTACGTATTGGTACCATTCCCATACAATGTTACAAGAACAGAAAGGTGTTTATGGGTCTATTATCATTCATCCAAAAGAAAAAACTTTGGAATATGATAAAGATTTGGTGGTGCTACTCTCTGATTGGACAAACGAGAAACCATTGAACGTGCTACGAAACCTTAAAAGAGGTAACGAGTGGTATCAAGTTAAAAAAGGTACAGCAGTACCATTGAGTAGAGTCATTTCAGAAGGTGCTTTTGGTGCTCAACTGAAATTTTGGAGAGACCGTATGGAAGGGGCTGATATTAGCGATATCTACTATCCCGCCTTTCTAACCAATGGAAAGTCGTTAGCAGAATATCCAGAATTCAAACCAGGCGAAAAAGTACGGCTTCGCTTTATCAATGCATCTGCCTCTACCTATTATTGGATGGACTTTGGTGGTGGAAACCCTATGATTGTTGCAGGAGATGGTATCGATGTGGAACCCGTATCTAAAAGCCGATTTCTATTTGGTATTGCCGAAACCTACGATGTTATCGTAACCATTCCCGATGGTACTTTAGAAGTTACCGCCACAACACAGGATGGCTCTGGAAGCACTTCCTTACGATTGGGTCAGGGAACGCTATATCCAGCAAAAAGAATGGAGAGACCAGACAAGGTCGCTATGATGAAGCAAATGGCCAAAATGGATATGAAAATGGGAGCGCCAGCAATGGCAGGTAATCAAAAGAAAAATACACCTGAAGCTTTAATGAAAAGGTATGGAATGCAAATGGATATGAAAGATGGTAAGATGAATATGGATATGAATAATAAGATGTCGATGAAAGATGGTAAGATGGATAACCAAATGAATATGAATGATAATCATATGCAAATGGAAATGGACAAAAAGATGGATATGAAAAAGGATTCTATGCCAATGAGCCATAATATGTCTATGATGGAGAAAGACTCTAGGTCTTTTGATTACAATACACGTAAAACCTATTTCAACTATGATTTTTTAAAGGCAAAAGAAAATACCACTTATAAGGAAGATTTACCTGTAAATGACCTTTTACTCAACCTAACAGGTAATATGCAACGCTATGTGTGGAGTATAAATGGCGTGCCATTATCTGAAACAGATAAGATTAAAATTAAAGGAGGAGAGGTTACCAGAATAACATTAAATAACTTAACAATGATGCATCACCCAATGCATCTTCACGGTCATTATTTTAGAGTGATTAACGAAAATGGAGAACGTTCACCATTAAAGCATACGGTTAACGTGCCGCCAATGCAAAAAGTGGTTATAGAGTTCTACAACGAAGAATATGGTGATTGGATTTTTCATTGTCACGTCCTATATCATATGATGGGTGGTATGGCAAGAGTATTTAGTTATGATACCCCAAGGGATGTAAGGATGAAGGATTTTCCCGCTCAAAAACTCGTTGATGAAACAGACCATTACTATTCCTGGGGATTGTTGCGTGCAGGCTCAAACTTTAACGAACTCTTTTTGATGTCAACTAATATCCGAAATGGATTTGGTTTACGAGCAGAGTTCGATTATGACAGAAATCTTGAAGCCGAAGTAAACTATGATAGATACCTAAATGATTGGGTACGTCTCTACGTAGGTGTTAATACAGAAACAGAAATACCAAATTCCTTCGATGAGTTCAATACAGTTGGTCTTATTGGTGTAAAATACTTTACACCTTATAGGTTTAATGTAGATGTGAGTATGGATAATCAGCTACGCCCAAGAGTACGTTTGGATAGAGAGCTATTGCTTTTCCCAAGAATTTTTCTGGAAGGTGAGTATGAATATAGAGCAGACTTTGGATGGGTAAATGATATAGGGAATAGCTCTTATGAGAGTGAAACACAATGGTTGGTTGGCCTTTCTTACATCCTGTCAAGAAACTTTTCAATTCAAGGAAACTATAACAACCGATATGGTTGGGGTGGTGGTCTTTTAGCAAGATTCTAATTTAAAATGTAAATAAGTAATAATTAAAAAAAGAAAAAATGAGAAAAACAATTTTAACATCAATCGTATTAATTATGACACTAACAGTAGGCTTTGCACAATCAAAAACAGAAACTGTTTTTGGTGTTAGAGGTAATTGTGGAATGTGTAAATCAACCATTGAAAAATCTGTAAATAATATCGATGGTGTTTTTGAAGCATCTTGGGATAAAGAAACCAAACAAATGTCTATTTCTTATGATAATACAAAAACAGATGTAATGGCTTTACATAAAGCAATAGCAAAATCAGGTTATGACACAGAAAAAGTAAAAGCAGATGAAAATGCTTATAATAATTTACCAGGATGTTGTCAGTATGATAGGGAAATGGAACTATCAGCACCAAAAGAAACAAAAAACAAATAATAGTTAAAATCAAAACAAAATGAGCAAATTAAAATTAGTATTCGGAGTAGTTGCAATAGCATTTGTAGCCCTTACAGCAGTGTCTTGTAAAGATGCCAAAACAGACAAGAATGATTCAACAGAGCATCATTCAGAGATGAATGCAGATGGAGACCATTCAAAAATGAATCACGATAATAGCGATGGTCATCACGATGGTGATAAAAAGGAAATGGCAATGAATGGAAATGGTACCTCACAAGTCGTATTAAATGATTATTTCAACCTTAAAGATGCTTTGGTAGCCGATGACAACGCAAAAGCGAAAAATTTAGGAGGCACATTGGCTAAATCACTTAAGGCTTTTGATACTTCTAAATATTCAGATGATAAGCAAAGCGAACTAAAGGATATTATTGAAGATGCCACTGAACACGCAGAACATATTTCAGAAAGTGACATAGCGCACCAAAGAGAACATTTTAAAGTATTGAGCAAGGATATGGTTGATATGGTAGAAATCACCGGAACATCAATGACCATTTACCAGCAGTATTGTCCAATGTACGATAACAACAAGGGTGGTGCTTGGTTGAGTATGAACAAAGAAATCAGAAATCCCTATTTCGGTGATAAAATGCTAAAATGTGGTAAAGTACAGCGTGAAATCAACTAAATGAAGATTGTAAAAATCATAGCGTGGATAGCATTAATTGCTTTGGTTGCCATACAGTTTTTTCCTGTGGATTACAACCAAAGTGAAACCATACCACAAACCGATTTTATGCTCGTGAACAACGTACCTGTAACGGTTGAAAAATCGTTGCAGGTTTCGTGTTACGATTGCCATAGTAATAACACACAATATCCTTGGTACAATAAGGTGCAACCTGTTGCTTGGTTTCTTGAAGGACATATTAAAAAAGGAAAAGAAGAATTGAATTTTAGTGAATGGGATTCTTATTCCAGCCGACGGAAGAATAGTAAGTTGAGGTCAATAATCAGCCAAATAGAGGATGACAAAATGCCTTTAAAATCATATACATTTATTCATAGTAATGCCGTATTTACAAATACTAAAAAACAAGAAATCATCAAATATTTTAATCAATTAAAAGATAGTTTAAACTAAAACCTTTTTGGCAATGACACATACATTATTTATAAAAAATATGGTTTGTAATCGCTGTAAAATGTCAATTCTTAAACTTTTAAATGATGAAGGTTTTGAAGTAGAAGCTATCCAACTTGGAAAAATAACAGTTAAAGAAAATCCAAATAATGATTATTTAAAATTTGAAAAGAATTTAAATGTTCTAGGTTTTGAATTGATTAAAGACCCTACAAAAGCATTGGTTGAAAAGATTAAGGTGAATCTTATTGAACACATAGAAAAGAACGATACAAATGTTATACTCGCTAAACTTGAAAGTGAAATGGGCAAGAGCTATTCCATATTGAGTAAAACCTTCAGTAAGTCAGAAGGTATAACATTAGAAAAATACTTTATCAACCTAAAAATTGAAAAGGTTAAGGAATATATCCAGTTGCAAGAGCTGAATTTTTCAGAAATAGCATATAGTCTCAATTATAAAAACAGTAGCCATTTGGCAAAACAGTTTAAGCAAGTAACGGGAATGTCTATGACTGATTTTAAAAACCTACAAATTGATAGCAGAAAACCATTAGACCAAATTGTATAAATATTATCCAATATTAGGAAAACCATACTGGCAAGTGAAAGGTAGTTTTGTGGGTTAACTTTAAAATATGAAAACAATGAAACATACATATCATATACACGGAATGACTTGTAACGGTTGTCGCAGTCACGTTGAAGAAACACTTTCAAAAGTAAAAGGTGTTTCAAAGGCATCGGTTAATTTAGAAAAAGCCGAAGCCATTATAGAAATGGAACAGCATATTTCTTTAGAATCCTTTCAAAAGGCTTTAAAAGATGATGGTGGTAGATATAGTATCCATAATCAAGGTGAACATCATCACCATTCAAAACCTAAAACGGAGAAAACCCCAAAAGGCAAAGGAACAGGCACATTTTATTGCCCAATGCATTGCGAGGGTGATAAAACCTACGACAAACCAGGTGATTGTCCTGTATGCGGTATGGATTTGGTTGAAGAACAAAATATTTCTACATCGCAAAAAGAGCAATGGACGTGTCCAATGCATCCAGAAATCGTAAAAGATGAAGCGGGTTCTTGCCCTATTTGCGGTATGGATTTAGTACCAATGCAACCAGACCTTTCTGCTGAAGAAAAGACCTATAAAAAACTATTGAAAAAATTTTGGATAGCAACAGCCTTTACTTTGCCTATTTTCTTAATAGCAATGAGCGAAATGCTTAATAACAATCCTTTATACAATATAATGCAACAGAAATATTGGAATTGGGTACAATTCGTTTTATCCATTCCAGTGGTATTTTATGCAACTTGGATGTTTTTTGAACGTGCTTATCGAAGTATAAAAACGTGGAACCTCAATATGTTTACACTTATTGGTATAGGTGCAGGTGTAGCGTGGTTATTTAGTGTGGTAGGTATGGTATTTCCTGATGTGTTCCCCAATGAGTTTAAAACCGAATCGGGAGCAGTTCACGTGTATTTTGAGGCGGCAACAGTTATTTTAACCTTGGTATTGTTAGGTCAATTATTGGAAGCTCGTGCGCATAGTAAAACCAATTCCGCTGTAAAAGAATTACTGAAATTAGCACCTAACAAAGCTATAAAAATAGTTGATGGTGAAGAGGTTGAAGTGAGTATTGACAAGATAGAACTTAACGATATTCTTAAAGTAAAACCAGGTGATAAAATCCCTGTTGATGGTATTATTACAGAGGGAGAAACCAGTATTGACGAATCAATGATTACTGGTGAACCTATCCCAGTTAATAAGGTTAAAGAAGATAAAGTCAGTAGCGGTACAATAAATGGCAACCAAGCCTTTTTGATGAAAGCGGAAAAAGTAGGTAGCGACACATTACTTTCCCAAATCATACATATGGTAAACGATGCTAGTAGAAGTCGTGCCCCTATTCAAAATCTTGCAGATAAAGTATCGGGTTACTTCGTACCTGTGGTAGTCATTATTTCTGTTATCACTTTTATTGTTTGGGGTATTTGGGGGCCAGAACCAGCCTATGTATATGCGTTTGTTAATGCCATCGCAGTATTAATTATTGCTTGTCCTTGTGCTTTAGGTTTGGCAACACCAATGTCAGTTATGGTTGGTGTGGGTAAAGGTGCTCAAAATGGTGTATTGATTAAAAATGCAGAAGCATTAGAAAAAATGAATAAGGTAAATACCCTTATTGTAGATAAAACAGGAACTATAACAGAAGGTAAACCCACAGTTGAAACCGTAGGTTCTTTTAGTGATAATTATAACGACAAAAAGGTACTTCAATACATCGTCTCGTTAAATACCAACAGTGAACATCCATTAGCAGAAGCAACAGTAAAATATGGTAAAGAACTTAATGCTGAAATTTTAAAATCTGCCAATTTTAGTGCAGTTACAGGAAAGGGCGTAGAAGCTGAAATTGATAATAAAAAAGTGGCTTTAGGTAATCCAAAAATGATGGAATACGCAAATGCTGAAATCACCTCTAAAATGAAGGAAGAAGCTAAAACCTATCAAAAACAAGGGAAAACAGTCTCATATTTAGCTATCGATAAAAAAGTGGTTGGTTATGTAGTTATAGGTGATAAAATCAAATATACCAGTGCAAAAGCTATAAAAGAACTGCAAAATAATGGTGTTGATGTGATAATGCTTACAGGAGATAATCACGATACAGCCCAAGCGGTAGCATCAGAGTTGAATCTGGCAGATTTTAAAGCGAGTATGTTACCCGAAGATAAATTAAAAGAAGTCGAGAAACTTCAAAACAATGGTAAAGTGGTTGCTATGGCAGGCGATGGTATCAACGATGCACCTGCATTGGCAAAAAGTGATGTAGGTATTGCAATGGGTACAGGAACAGATGTCGCTATTGAAAGTGCTATGATTACATTGGTAAAAGGTGATTTACACGGTATAGTTAAAGCTCGTCATTTAAGTAGTGCAGTAATGAAGAACATTAAACAAAACCTATTTTTTGCACTTATCTATAACACATTGGGCGTTCCTATAGCGGCAGGTGTGTTATTTCCATTTTTTGGAATTTTATTATCACCAATGATTGCAGCTTTAGCAATGAGTTTTAGTTCTGTTTCAGTTATAGGTAATGCATTACGATTAAGAACAATTAAAGTATAACCATAAAATTAAATAATATGGAAAATTCAAAAGAACACTCAAACAAAGGAAACTATAAAACCTTCTTTATAATGTTGGCTTGCTCATTTGTAGCAATGTACATTACAATGTATTTAAATACCTATTCAATAGACCACGTGTATTTTAGTTTAACAAGATTCTATATGACTTGCTTGGGTATTTCAGCAATGGCAGTAATAATGTGGTTTTTTATGCGAAAAATGTATAATGATAGAAAGAAAAATATAGCAATTCTTGCAGGTAGTTTTATTCTGTTTATAGGGGCTTTAGGGTTAGTAAGAGCACAAGCACCAATTATTGGTGATGTCCTTTGGATGAAAGCAATGATTCCTCATCACTCTATCGCTATTTTAACAAGTGAAAGGGCAGATATTCAAGACCCAGAAGTAAAAAAACTGGCAGAAGATATTATTGAAGCACAACGCAAGGAAATAGAAGAAATGAAAGCAATGATAAAACGATTAGAAAATGAAAACAAATAAGATACTAATCTATTTAGGAATATTAGCAGTTGGTTTATTATTAGGTTGGTTGCTATTTGGCGGTTCATCAAAAGAAGAAGCAGACCATAATCACAATGAAGTTGCACAAACTAATCAAATGTGGACTTGCTCTATGCATCCACAAATTATGCAACCAGAACCAGGCGATTGTCCCATTTGTGGAATGGACTTAATTCCTGCCGAGGCTGGTGCAGATGGATTAACAGCAGACCAGTTTAAATTAACAGCTAATGCAATGGCTTTAGCAAACATTCAAACTACAATTGTAGGTAATGGTTCAGCAGAAAATGGAATCATCAAACTATCGGGTAAAATAGCTGAAAATGAAGAAGCAAATGCAGTACAAGTGAGTTATTTTTCTGGTAGAATTGAACGGTTGAATATCAGTTTTACAGGTGAAGAAGTACGTAAAGGTCAATTGTTGGCAACAATCTATTCACCAGAATTATATGCAGCTCAACAAGAATTGATTACAGCGGCTTCTTTAAAAGCATCGCAACCTGCTTTATACAAAGCGGTTCGTAATAAATTAAAGCTTTGGAAATTGTCTGAAACTCAAATCAACCAAATTGAATCCTCTGGAAAAGTCATTGAAAATTTCCCTGTGTATGCTACCGTTTCAGGCACGGTGACTGAAAAATTAGTGGAACAAGGCGATTATATTAAGCAAGGTCAGCCTTTGTTGAAAATTGCTAATCTCAATACGGTTTGGGCAAATTTTGATGTGTATGAAAATCAAATTGAACAATTCAAAAAAGGGCAAGAAGTTTCCGTATCAACAAATGCTTATCCTAATAAACAGTTTAAAGGCACAGTAGATTTTATAAACCCTGTTTTAAACACAAAAACACGTACTGTAACCTTACGAGTAGTTCTTAATAATACCGATGATATATTTAAACCAGGAATGTTTGTGACCGCAGAAATTAAAAGTACTCAAACTGATAGAAATGGAGTGTTGACAATTCCATCATCAGCAGTACTCTGGACAGGCGAACGCTCTGTAGTCTATCTCAAAGCAAATCCAAACGAACCTGTTTTTGAATTGAAAGAAGTGGCTTTAGGTAATAAAATCGGTGATAATTATGAGGTATTAGAGGGATTATTTACAGGAAATGAAATTGTTACCAACGGAACGTTTACGGTGGATGCTGCTGCACAACTACAGGGCAAAAAGTCAATGATGAACAAGCAAGGTGGTAAAACAATGACAGGTCACGAAGGTCATTTAGGTATGGATAATAATACATCAAAAAAAGAAAGTGACCATACTAATATGAATGAACGCTTAAAAGTATCAGAGAAATTTCAAGAGCAATTAAAAGAGATATACAATGATTACATCAATTTAAAAGATGCTTTAGTAAAAGAAGACGCAAAAGGCAGTTCGCAAAATGCAACTTCGTTACTATCAAATTTGAGTAAGACAGATATGAAATTGCTTAAGGATGAAGCACACAATCACTGGATGTCATTAGTTGGCGACATAAAAGCTTCTACAACTTCAATTTCTGAAACGTCCGATATAAAATCACAAAGAGACCATTTTAAACATTTATCATCACATTTAATAAAAGCGGTTCAAATATTTGGTGTAAATGAAAAGGTATATGTAGAATTTTGCCCTATGGCAGATAACAATAACGGAGCCTATTGGTTAAGTAAAGAAGAACAAATCTTGAATCCATATTTTGGTGATGCAATGCTTAAATGTGGTGAGGTTAAACAAACAATAGAATAAATAAACACAGATAATAATTAAATTTTTAAACAATGAAATCGAAGATTCACGAAAACAAATTAAAAAAAATGGAAATTATGAGTAAAAAAGTAATTTTAAGTGTAGCTGTAATAGTAGCTATGGGTTTAACAAGTTGTAAAAACGAAGCTAAAAAAATAGAAGAAACTACAACAACAGAAGTGTCAAATGAAATAGCAATGACAGACTTATCTTTTGGTGTAAGAGGTAATTGTGGGATGTGTAAAAATACCATTGAAAAAGCAGCCAATAGTGTAGAAGGTGTGGCAAGTGCCAATTGGGATGTTGATAAAAAGAAGATTGATGTTTCTTTTGATGATACCAAAACAGATGCAATGGCAATTCATAATGCAATCGCAGCTTCAGGGTATGATACTGAAAAAGTAGCAGGAAATGAAGAAGCCTATAAAAATTTACCTGGTTGTTGCCAATACGATCACGAAATGATGATGAATCAATCTGGTGAAATGAAAAGTGATGTCCATTCAAATCACGATCATTAAGCAAATAATTTAAGAGTCTTTTTCGGAAGGCTCTTTTTTTACATTTTAATTTTAAAAGGGCAGGTAATAAGGTGTTCGTCAGTTGTTCCATTTTGTTTCATAAAGCATAATCACAAATGCGTTGCATTGGTGCTTACCATACATAGCACTACTGCGGTGGCACATCCTCGTTAGCACTATGCATTTGCTTTATTTCACACACTACACAACTTCCTCACCCGCAGCTACTCTTGCACCCCAAACCCCAATTAGGTGTGTGCTCGTGGCACACAAAATATAAATTGGGGTGCAACCGCTGCTTCATAATTTGGCTCGCCTGCTGTTCGCTGCGGGCAAAACCCACAGGTGGGATGAGAGCGTCGTGATGAGAAATGTAAAACACAATAAAATAAATCATATTGAAGTTAGAGCATAACAAGACCGTATGTGATGACTTCAAAATGAAGCGTAGCGTTTTATTTTGAAGTGGTTTCATTTTGGAATAGATGGGCTTATGTCACCTGTGGGTTCACGGGTGTCACAGTTTTTGATGGCAGCCATTTTGCATATACAATAACCGCTTCAAGAAATTTGAAGTATCCGAATACTTTTAAAACCGCTTTAATAGCTGATTAAATAGATTTTAAAACCCAAAAGCGGATTATTCTATATTGCAAACGCACAGCAAGAGTAACGCATTCAGTCAGCTATTTCAGCCACCACATAACCCATTTTTAAATTGGCAATTGCTCGTTAGTGAATTTTATAATCCTCAATTTCCTTAATCTACTTAAATCCTTATAAATTAAATAACCATAAGCACTCACAATTGCTAAAATTTAAAAACGGTAACCATCCTTCAATAGCTTCCTTCAATTGTTACACTTGCTTTCCCACGCTACACCTAAGCTAAATCCAACGGCATCAAAAACCTGCGCCACCCTTGCGTTTTCAACGTAGGCGTGGTAGCCCTATCGGGCTATTTTCCCACACCACCCTTGCTCAACTCGCTGGCGGCTCGCTATTATGGCTATCGCCATACGCTACGCGATTACCTGCTAAAAAAAAAGTAACTTTGAAATATGATTGATGATTTAAAAAAATTATTTCTGCGTTTTAATTATACCGATGAAAAAGGATTCATCCTTAATGTTCCATCTTTAAATAATGGAGAACACTTAACATTGGGTTTTGATAATAAAAGAAAAGAGTTCAATATTCATTTTACCAATGATAACATAACTGTACCAAGTGCAAAACGAAGGGAGTTTATATTTGCAATGTCTGCTTTTCGTTTTTTCTTGTTTTTAAAACGTTTTGAAGTATTCTACAACCAAAGTATTGCCAACCTTATACTATCATCCAAAACCAATCTTGGTAAGCTAAAAAAGCATAAATTTATTGTTAACACCTTTGTTACATCAGTCGAAGCAGAAGACAAGCTTATTCATAAGAGGAAAAATGGTAAGCATTGGAAATTAAGAGAAAATTTCGATTGGAATTTAATAGCAGATAATTTCAAATATCTTGAAAAATCAGATTTAAATTCAGATAAAGTTTTAATAGCATATAGATTTAATAAAGGCCATTTAACACTTCAAGGGTTTATCTATAATTTTGAACATCTAAAAGGTGTTTATTTTATTCCGATTAGAAAATACAATCGCTTTGCAAAGTATATGGCAATTGCAATGTATAATTACCTAAATGCATATCCTACTGAAGAAACCTTACCTTTTAGGCAACTAATGTTTGAGCGACTTAAACACCCTTATCTGAACAAACAAGAAGAAAAAAGTTTGCAAAGTTAGCTGGCTTCCCTCATCCCACGCTCTTCATACTATAAAGTTCAAGCCCTACGGGTTTTGAAAAAAATATTGCACCTGTGGTCAGGCACAAATTTCAAAACCCTTTCCATCAGCAATATTTTTTCCAAAAAACTTGACAGTATGGCAACGCCATCAAAGAAACGGCTTTCTTTTTTCTCTTTTTCTTTGTAAAAAAAATATTCATTTTTTTATTTCCGATGCAAAAGGAAGCAATCTAAAGCAACAAAATCCATATCCAACGAATAGCATAAAAGTTGCCATATATTTCATCGGAAGGTACAACTTCGTGTCAAGTCCGTACCAAGTCCGAAGAAAAGTAAGTTTCATTTAAATCATTTATGTTATGGGTAAAATTTCCCAAGGTATTTTAGGAGGGCTTTCCGGTAAGGTTGGAAACGTTATCGGTGGAAGCTGGAAAGGTATTGACTACATCAGAATTAAACCTTCAAGTGTAGCCAATCCAAGAACTGTAGGTCAAGTAAACCAAAGAAACAAGTTTACTGTGACTTTAGAATTTATTCAAGCTGTTAAACCATTTATCCAAAAAGGGTATAAGTTTTTAGCAGTGAAGAAAACAGCATTTAATGCTGCGATGTCTTATGTGTTAAATAATGCCATTACAGGTGTAGAACCTAACTTTAATGTGGATTATGCAAATGCATTAGTAAGTAGAGGTGGTTTATCAGCTGCTTTAAACCCTTCTACAGATCTTGCAACAGCTGGAGAGGTAACTTTCAACTGGGATGATAACTCTGCTGAAGGTAACGCCAATGCTACAGATAAATCAATGTTATTGGTTTACAATCCATCAAAAAAAGAATCTATTGCTTTAACTGATGGAGCAGACAGAACAGTAGGAACTCAAATTGTTGCAATACCAACAACCTACGCAGGAGATACTGTAGAGCTATTTATGGCATTTATAACTGCCGATGGTAGCCAAGTATCAAACAGTACTTATTTAGGCTCTGGGATAGCCAATTAATAGCTTGGTGCTTTTATTTGAAAACCGCTCAAATCGAGCGGTTTTTTTATGCTATATTCGTAAGTGAATTTATTAATGATTGCTCTTGTTTTACTCTTTTTATGCCTTTTTTGTATCCTATTTGTTGCCCAAACACGAGGAACCCTTTAGTTTAAAGAAAAGTTAAATATTGTATCGGAAAATAGAATTAAAAGCCAGTTTTTCTGTTGTTTCTGAATCAGTTGTTAGACTTGCCTTCATTTTTTATTTTTTACATTTGTTGTAACAAAATACCTCTTTGATCAATCAAAAATCCATAGCAGTTTTACCATTCGTCAATATGAGTAGTAATATTGAAAACGAATATTTCTGTGATGGATTAACAGAAGAAATCATTAACGCTTTAGCAAAAATTAAACAACTATCAGTTACTTCTCGGACATCTTCATTTTATTTTAAAAACAAAAAAGTAACCGCTAAAGAAATAGGTGAAAAGTTAAAGGTAGCGGCATTTATTGAAGGTAGTGTAAGAACATCCAAAACCAAAATGCGTATTACAGTGCAAATGATTGATACTGTAGATGATTATCACTTTTGGTCAGAAACTTTTGATAGAAATCCTGAAAATATTTTTGAAATTCAAGATGAAATTAGTCTGTTTATTGCAGAAAAATTGAGAGAGCATCTTGGACATTTAGAAATAAAAGATAAGCTAGTTAAACCCATTGATGTACCAGTAGCTATTTATAGAGAATATCTTAAAGGAAGGTATTACATCATGAAGTTGGATTATGAAAATTCTATAAAAGGCATCAAGATTCTTCAAAATCTTATTAAAAAAGAGCCCAATTTTCCTAATACCTATCTAGATATTAATCTAGCTTATTTTAATATGGGAACTATGGGACTTTTACCTGCGTTTGAAGCATACGAGAAGGCAAAGCCTTTTTTATTAAAGGCATTAGAGCTAGATCCAAACTCATCAAGATCACAATTGAATTTGGCTATGATAGAGTGCTGGCAAAATTGGAATCTTAAGAAAGCTTACGAACACGCTAATAAGGCTTTAGAGATTCAACAAGCTGACGATATTTACTTAACTATTTCTAATTTTTTGACAGTGGAAGGGAAATTAGATGCGGCACGCAATTATCTTGACAAAGCGTTACAGTTAGATCCTTATGCAGCTATCAATCATCATTATAAAGGGTTTTTATATTATCTAAAAGAAGAATATAACACAGCAATACCTTTCTTAAAAAAGGCTTTGGAGCTAGACCCTAAGTTGCCTTTTCCACCAATCTATATTGGGATTTGTTTATTAATGTCAGGCAAACCAAATGAAGCTCTGGCATATTTCGGTTCACTTAAAGGAATTTCTGTGAAAGACCTTACTAAATTAGGTGGTGAAACCATGTGTTATGCAAAGCTCAATGAAATGGAAAAGTGCAACGATGGAATAAAAGAACTAGAAACCTATTTAACAACATCGCTTGTAGATAAGGCATTTACATTTTTAATATTGGTTAATGCATTGTTAGGTAATAATGAAAAGGTGGTTGATTTAATGACTCAAGCATACAATAATCATTTGCCATTAATTTTAGTATTAAATCCATCACCAATTCTTAAGCCTTTAAAAACTCACAAAGGGTTTAAAGACATCATGCTAAAAGCCATTCCTGATAACCTCAACTATAAGCAAAAGAAAAAGTACAAACAAGCATTATTAAATAAAGACGAAATAGAGAAGTACACAAAGGAACTTGAACAGATTATGACGGACTACAAACTGTACTTAAATCCAGACCTGTCATTAAAGGATTTGGCGTCTTATTTAGAGTTGCCAGCTAATTATGTTTCTCAATTATTAAACCAAGGCTTCGATAAAAATTTCTCTGAATACGTCAATACATTTAGACTACATGAATTTAAACAGCGTGTTCTTTTAGAAGAAAACAAATACTTAACTATAATGGCTGTAGCATACGATAGTGGTTTTAACTCTAAAACAGTATTTAATACGTTTTTTAAAAAAATAGAAGGGATAACACCGAATACTTTCCTTAAAACTAACAGTTAGTTCTGATTTTATAATTAGAACTTTTCTATAAGAGTAATCAATTAATTTTACTTCATTAAATTAAACCATCAACACCAAAGTACTGAAATTACTGTTTGTTGTTGTATTTTATTTGATATTATTTAATTGAAAATCAATTAATTATAAATCATTTTTGAAAATAATAATACTTTTTTGTGATTTTTTGAATACTTCAAATACTAATAGAGTGTAATCAATCTTTAAATGCATACAAAAGAGGACTTTATTCAACAAATAAAAGAGAACGAAGGTATTATTTATAAAGTTGCAAGGCTTTATACCAATACTGTCGAAGATCAAAAGGATGTATATCAAGAAATTGTATATCAACTTTGGAAATCTTACCCTTCTTTTAAAGCTGATTCAAAAATTAGTACCTGGATGTATCGTGTTGCATTAAATACTGCAATCAACAATTTAAAAAAAGAAAAGAGAAAAGGAACTCGAGTATCCATGGACAATTTTCTTTTGAATAAAATAGATCACGTTGATACAGTAATGGAAGAGCGAATTACACTTTTATATGCGCATATAAAAAAACTTAGTGTTGTAGAAAGAGGTATCATACTGCTTCATTTAGAAGGTAAAAACTATGATGAAATTGCTGCAATCACAGGTTTTACAGCTACCAATATTGGTACACGTTTAGCCAGAATAAAAAATAAATTAAAATCTCAAATTAAGAAATAACAATAGTATGGAACTTGAAGAAATGAAATCTTTATGGGAAGATATGAGTCAAAAAGTTGACCAACAAAAGATATTGAGCGATCAATTAATTCTAGATATGACTAAAGAGAGTTATGAAAATAGAATGCGTAGAATCTCTGTGCCAGAAACCATTAGTGCTTTTATCTGTTTTGCAGCTGTCATTTACCTGATAATTAACTTTAACTTATTGGATGTTTGGTATCTTCAGCTTTCAGGAGTACTCACAATAGTTGCTTGTTTACTTTTACCTATACTTTCATTAAAATCAATTAAAAAGATGAAGGCTATAGATATTTCTAAAAGTACTTATAAAGAGGCATTAGTGAATTACGCAAAGGAAAAAATAAAGTTTATGCGTCTGCAAAAAACAAGCTTTTATGCAAGCTTTTTAGTATTGATACTTGCTGTCATTACATTTGGAAAGATCATGAAAGGCATTGATGTTTTTACAATGACAGAAAAACTCAATTGGTTAGTCCCTTCAGGAATTGGTGTTTTATATATTTTCTCTCAATGGGTATTAAAAAAATATAAAAAAGCAACGGATTCAGCCAACGATATACTAAAAGAACTAGAGGATTAATCCCGTTCATCAATTAATTTCGAACAAGTCCAAAATTTAATAGCCGAATACTATTCGGCAAGAAAAAAACAACCTAAAATGAAAACAATAATATCAATCATATTAATACTTATACTATCTATAGTAAGCGCATTTTCTCAAGAAATCTCTGGAGATTGGAGTGGGAAAGCCAAAAGAGGAGATAAGGAAATTACCTTTGTGTTTAACATAAAACAAGAAGGTACTAACTATTCTTCAATAATGAATGTACCTACCTTTAGGATTTCTGGTATTAAACCAGCAGCAACTACTTTTACAAACGGAAAGTTGATAATTGATGGTTCTAATTTAGGCATGTCTTATGTAGCAGAGTTCAATGACGAACTGCATCAATTTGAAGGCACGTATAAAGAAGGCGGTATAGAAATGACACTAAATTTAAAAAAAGGTGCTATAGAGATAGCAGACCAACGCAAACCTCAAGAACCCGTAAAACCGTATCCTTATTATGAAGAAGAAGTAATGTTTGAAAATAAGGAAGCAAATATAAGCCTAGCAGGTACGTTAACATTACCTAATAAAGAAGGTACATTCCCTGTGGTTATCTTAATTAGTGGAAGCGGCCCACAAGACAGAGATGAAACGTTTATGGGACATAAACCCTTTTTAGTATTGGCAGACCATCTTACAAAACAAGGCATTGGTGTATTGCGTTTTGATGATCGTGGGCAGGGAGAATCTACTGGTGATTTTGGCAGTGCAACCACAGAAGATTTTTCTAAAGATGTATTAAGCGCAATCGCTTATTTGAAAACTAGAAAGGAAGTAGATAAAAAGAATATAGGTTTAATTGGTCATAGTGAAGGAGGTATTATTGCACCCTTAGCGGCTAATAACTCTAAGGATGTTGCATTTATGGTGTTGCTTGCTTCTACAGGAATATCAGGAACTGAATTGTCCGTAATGCAGTCTAAGACATTAAGAGAATTTCCTGTAAAAGATGAAGTCGCCTATGAAAAAAACACACGAAAAGCCATAGCCATTGTCACCTCTAATAAAAGTGAATCTGAAATTAAAGCAGAATTAACAGTACACTATAATGAGTTTTTAAGACCAATTTTGAGCGGTTTAAATGTACCAGAAAAAAACATTAATACTTTTATTGCTAGTCAGGTAAACACAAGTATAAAACCTTGGTCGCGCTATTTCTTACAGTACAACCCAGCTGATGAAATCGAGAAATTACAAATTCCTGTGTTGTCTTTAAACGGAAGTAAAGACACCCAGGTGAATGCCAAAATAAATCAAAATGGGATACGAGAAGCATTGATTAAAGGTGGAAATAAGGATTATAAAATCTTAGAATTAGAAAATTTAAATCACTTTTTTCAAGAGTGTGAAACAGGAAAGATGGATGAGTATAGAAAGATTGAGCAAACTTTTTCCCCAATTGCATTAAATGAAGTATCGAGCTGGGTTTTAGAGCATATAAATTGATTTGTTCTGATTTTTAAAGTAGACTTTTAGATATATGAAGTTGTGGTAACTTTATCACAAAAAAGTTAAGAATACAATAAACCAAACAACATTTTTTTATTTAAAAAATGAAAAATTTAGTTAAGCCAAATTCAAAAGGAATTTTAGTAAAAAAAATAAGTGTTTTATTACTATGCGTTTTTGTAAGTACTCAATGTACTGTTGTAGAAGAGAATATTAATCACTCAGAATTTGATCAGATAATTAAAGCGGCTAATGAAATGGTAGGCTTTAATGGCAGCGTATTAGTTGGAAATAGAGAAAAAGTTTTGTACTATGAACAAATAGGCTTTGCAGACAAACAGAAAAATACACCGTTAACAGAAAAGCATTTATTTTCTACAGGATCTATAGGTAAGGAATTTTCAACAATAGCCGTTATGAAGTTAGTTGAAGATGGAAAACTTAATTACCAAGATAAAGTGAGTAAGTATGTGAATTCACTTCCTAGTTGGAGTAACGAGATAACAATTGAAAATATTATGACGCATACTTCTGGTTTACCTAGTCTTAATTGGTTTGTTGGGATAGAATCAGAAGATGTTAATACACAAATAAACGAAGTTAAGGAGTTGGCTTTTCCTTCTGGAAATGGGTTTCTTTATACTAATATGAATATTGTTATAAGAAGCTATTTGGTCGAGGCAATAACGGGAATGCCCTATCAGGATTTTGTAACTCAAGAAATATTAAGAAAAGCAAATATGTCAACTGCTATTCAGCCTATTGGAATGAGTACGCTTACCAATCAAATTACTTATCATGAAGATCCCAATGCACTAAAAGCTATTTCTTATTATGCCACACCATTTGACCTTTATAACTTCGAAAAGTCTCTTTGGAGTAATAAAATTATAAAAAGTAATTTGTTGAAGGAAGTGCTTTCAGGAGACAAGTATTCTGGCAGTAATAACAGAGCTTATTTCGATTTTGGTAGATTTTATCTTAATGAAAATGGAGAGATAAGTTACTGGGAACACGATGGCAGTAGTTGGCCTACACACCACGCAATAAAATATCATAATTTTGAGGATGATACATTTATAATTTTGATGTCAAACGATGGTAATAAAAACACATTGTTTGAATTGAAAACTACAATTCTTAAATTGCTTGACACAAGAGTAGTAGAAATTCCTCTCATTTGGCAGTTTAAACAAGAGTATGCCAGTAAATCAGAATCGAAAGCAATTACAAACCTACAAAGGCAAGCGAAACAGAATCAAGATGTTGAAGAGTTAGAAAGTGAGTTAAACACAATTGGCTATTGGTTATTTCAACAAGAGAAATACTTAGACGCTAAAAGTGTTTTTAAACTAAACTTGGAGCTTTTTCCTAATTCTGCCAATGCTCACGATAGCTATGCCGATGTTTTGATTAAACTAAAAGCCTATGAGCAAGCTGAGAACATTCTAATTAATGGGCTAAAACTGGCGAAGAAAGAAAATAATAATGATTTAATAAAGTCGATAAAAGGTCAGCTAAATAAAATTGAACAAGTAGTAAAATAAATTTGTTACCAAACCATTAGTTGGTAAAAATTATAATAATGAAACATAAAATTGATACAATAAATAAAATTGAATATCAAGAAGTAGTAGATGTTTGGGAGTCTTCTGTTAGAGCAACACATCACTTTTTGAAAGAAGAAGATATAGAATACTTCAAACCTTTGATTTTAAATAAATATCTAGATGCGGTTTTATTAAGGTGTATAAGAAACGACGAAAATAGAATTATTGGTTTTCTCGGAGTTGAAAAACAGAATTTAGAAATGCTATTTATCGATCCAAAATACAGAGGAAGAGGGATTGGTAAATCATTATTAATGTACTCTATTGAAAACCTTAATGTCACAAAAGTTGATGTAAATGAACAGAACAAACAAGCCGTTGGCTTTTATAAAAAATATGGTTTTAAGACGATTAGACGTTCCATATTAGATTCCTTAGGGAAGCCTTACCCTACTTTACATATGGAATTGAAAAAATAAACTATGACTAATAATTTATAACAGCACTTAAACCTCATATTTGACGTTCCTGTACTTTTCCTTTAACTATTTTAAAGTATTTTGTTGCTTTGTTTAGGAATGGATATCAATAAAAAAACAAATAATAGTAATACAAGACTATCTCTTTATTGGAAATGTCAATTAATAGGATGGAGTATCGTTTCTATTTATTGGGCATATACAGTATATACAAGAGATAATTACGGCATTTTTTATACGCTGTTAAATTATGTATTAGATATTTCCATTGGAATATTTTTAACACACATGTACAGACGATTTGCCTTAAAAGCAAATTGGAGTAGTTTACCCATAAAAAAATTACTAATCCGTTTAGTGCCTACCATACTTTTATTAGCTGTTTTATATGTGTTAATAAACAATTTGAAATGGTATGCATACTGGACTTTCATAGCAGGAGAGAATAAAAATTTATTGCAGGCTATTATTTATTGGGATCCAATATTACTTACAGGACTACGATTAATGTCTATTTGGATTTTGGCGTATCACTTGTATCATTATTATCAGAAGGAAGTTGTTACGGCTAAAGAAAATGCTCAATTATCTTTAATAGCTAAACAAGCTCAATTAGATAATTTATCAGCTCAATTAAATCCACATTTCTTATTCAATTCCTTAAATTCAATTAAATCGTTGGTAATCGAAAATCCTAACGTGGCAAGAAGAGCAATTGATTTATTATCAGATTTATTGCGGTCATCATTATACGAAAAAGACAAAGGTTTAATATCTATTAAAAATGAACTTGCTTTAGTTTATGATTATATTGAATTAGAAAAAATGCGTTTTGAAGAACGACTGCAACTAAAAACCAATATTGATAATGACCTGATTAATTATAAGATTCCCACGTTAAGTATTCAGTTGTTAGTTGAAAATGCCATAAAACACGGTATCGACTTAAAAGTTGGAGGTGGTGTTGTCTTTTTAGAAATAAATAAACAGGATGCTAAAATTTGTATTACTGTTGAGAACCCTGGAGTAATTAATAATGATAAAAGTGCTGGATTAGGTTTAAAAAACTTAAAAAAACGTCTAGATATCCAATATAAAGGCAAGGCTAGTTTTAGTTTAATAGCGAAAGAAAATGACTCTGTAGTTGCAAAAATAATAATTCCAATGCATATTGAAGATGAAAAGATATAAAACCATAATCATTGATGATGAACGTTTGGCGAGAGAAGAAGTAAAACGTGCATTAGAAAAACATCAAGAGTTTGAAATTATAGGGGAAGCAAGTCATGTAGATGAGGCCATAACTTTAATTGAAGACTTACAGCCAGACCTATTGTTTTTAGATATCCACATGCCAGGGAAATCTGGGTTTGATTTATTGGAAGAGTTAACCAATGTGCCAGACGTTGTATTTACAACGGCCTATGATCAATATGCTGTAAAAGCTTTTGAGATGAATGCTTTAGATTATTTAGTAAAACCTTTAAGAGATGAACGTTTTTCTAAAACTATTGAAAAAGTGAAGGAAGAATTGTCTAAAAGGGTAAAATTAGAGCCTACAGTCCTACCGATGCATCAAAAGATATTTATAAAAGATGGTGAAAAATGTCATTTCATTCCACTAACAGATATCCATTTTATTGAATCGTTAGAAAACTATGCACGTCTCTATTTTGGTTCGGATAAAGCAATGATAAAGCGCTCTTTAAATTTATTAGCAGAAAAATTAGACCCTAAAGTTTTTTTCCGTGTGAATCGAAGTCAAATGATTAATATACATTACATCAAAGAGATTCATCCATACTTCAATAATAAATTACAAATAATATTAACTACTGGAGAAAAGGTAGAAGTATCTAGCAGACAATCTGTTAAATTTAAAAACTGGAACAGTTTATAAAGCAACAATCGTTTAATTTTATAACGTTCATTTACATTTATTTACGCTCATGTACTTTTCCTTTTTTGATAGAAACAGAGACATTTACTTTGTACTATCATTAATTTAAAAGTCTTATTATGAGTTATTTAAAAGTAGTATTCGGAATAGTAAAAATTGTATATCTAGTGCTTATTTCATTGTTGACATCTTGTAGTGAAAACACTGATTCATTAGCAAAACAACCAACATTAAACGATTATACGGTTGGAGAAACATGGACTTGGAAATATAAAGGAGTAACCACTGAAGGAGAAGTTCGTTCTGAAGGAGAAGACACACGAGAAATTGTTAGTAAGAAAGGTGTTTTAGGTATGACAATCGGAAACGATACAATTCCACTATCAGACATTACAAAGCCAGAAGAAAGCAAAACACCAAAATACAAGTGGCCTTTAAAAGTTGGTGAGACATGGAAATATGAAAAAAACTGGACCAGTCAAGATGGTACTACAGGAACTCAAAGTCAAGATGCAAAAGTAGTATCTTATAAACAAGAAACTGTAGACGCAGGTACATTTATGGCGTACACCATTGAATACAATGGAACTGTTTCAAATTCCAGAGGTTACAATGCACAAACGGATGAAGTTTGGTTGTATGCACCAGAAATTAAAAACTTTATTAAAATGACACAAACTCAAGATGGCTTTTTATACAATGAAGAATTAATTAAGTACAAAAAACCAAATGAGAAATAGTATAGGTTACTATACGTTTTCAATCGCAAAACAATGAAAAAATCAGTCCTGATATTACTTTTTATAGCAATGAGTATAGCTTCTTTTGGGCAAGAAATGCCATTTAAGAAGGTAGAACTCTCAGATTCAACAGCACTTGCAAATCAAATGCAGCAATTAGCCTTGTTTTGTAATATTCATAATTTATCAGAATTAGATGTGTTTAAGGTTGAAGTTATTAGAGGTAATTATAAATCGGCATTGATTACATTAAAAAAAGTAATTAAAGAAATACCTAAAGATCAAAGACCGTATTTAGATATCTACAGACATTATGCTGAGGCAAAGCTTTCAACAAACTTTAAAGATGCGTTTAGAAATTCTTATAGCAAATACGTAAATAACTGTGATGATATACAAGTTATTAATTTAGATAAAGCATTGATATTAAGAGATCCTACAGATTATTATGTGAGTAATTTTAATACTACGTATAGTACTATTAAATTAGAAAAAATAACACAGGAAGTAGCTAAAGATTTAGTAAAAAAATACTTTTTAAGCACTGTATTTTCATCTACCAGAGCTATTTATTTTGAAGAAATACAGCAAGACCATAAACGTAGGTATGTTGTAAATGATAGTATTGTAATACCTATGAAGGATGGTGCGGAAGTTTCAGTGGTATTAGTTCAGCGAAAGGGAAGTTCAACTACTAAAAAATCTGCAATATTAGTCTCTTCCGTTTACGCTGGAACTAATGAGGTTGGAGCTATGTTATCAGTATCTAAAGGCTATGTTGGAGTTATTGCTAATACAAGAGGGAAAAGATTGAGTAAAAGCGACATAAAACCTCTTGAATATGAAAACACAGATGTTTATGAAGTCATTGATTGGATTAGTAAACAATCATGGTCTAATCAAAAAGTAGCTATGTTTGGTGGTAGTTACAACGGTTTTACGCAATGGGCTTCTATGAAACACAAAGTACATCCTGCATTAAAAACAATTGTTCCGATGGTAGCCATTGCGCCTGGAATTGATTATCCGATGGAAAATAATGTACTGCATAATTATTCCTATTCTTGGAATTTTTATGTCACTAACAACAAGTTTTTAGACTTTGAAGCTTCAAATGATTTTAATCGTTGGAATACCTTAAAAAATACTTGGTACAAAACCGGAGTTGCATATAACAAATTGGATAGTTTAGATGGTCAAGTAAACAAATTATGGAACACCTACATGCAACATCCAAGTTATGATGATTATTGGAAAAAGATGATTCCATACAAGGAGGAGTTCGCTAAGATTGATATTCCAATTTTAACGATTACGGGTTATTTTGATGACTCACAAAGAGGCGCGATGTATTACTACAATCAACATCATAAATACGCAAAAAACTCGAATCATTATTTATTAATTGGCCCTTATGATCATTGGACAGCACAAACAAAGCCAGAAGAAAGCCTAAGAGAATACAAATTAGATAAATCTGCATTAATCAATATTGAAGAAGATATTATTTACCAATGGTTTGATTATGTTTTAAACGGAAAAGAAAAACCAAGTATATTAAAAGATAAAGTAAACTTTCAAGTGATGGATACAGATACTTGGATGCATAAACCGAGTTTAAGTGCCATGACAAATGATACCTTAAAGTTTCATTTAAGTGCCACAAAAATAGATGATTTTTATGGGTTAAAGTCGAATGCAAATCCTTCCGAAATCGAAATGGTGATTGATTTTAAAGATAGAGAAAGCATGACTAATACTGAATATTACCCTTGGCCTTTAGAAAAAGACAACATCAACTTAAACGATGGTTTAATTTTTAAATCTGAAGCCCTAAAAGAAGATGTCATTATCAATGGTTCTTTTACTGGGAATCTTGAGTTTTCAATTAATAAAAAAGATGTTGACTATTCTGTTATAGTTTATCAATTAACACCAGAAAACAAATACTTTCATTTAAGCTATTATATTGGTAGAGCTAGCTTTGCTAAAGATAGAGAGCATAGAAATTTACTTGTACCGAATAAAAAGACGAAAGTGTCTTTTGACAATTCGAAACTAATCAGTAAAAAAATAGAAAAAGGTAGTCGAATTGTTATAGTTGTTAATGTTAATAAAAACAACAATGCTCAAATTAATTACGGCACAGGTAGAGATGTAAATAGCGAAAGCATTAAAGATGCCAAAATACCTTTAAAAATAACTTTTACAGGTAAGAGCAGTATTTCTTTACCTATTTGGAATTCTGTTAAGGAATGACAAATTCTGTTATTTATATTATCAAGCATTTATATAATGAAACTAAAAAGACTAAAAGAAAGTACTGATGATTATTTCCATCAAGCATGGGAACTTTATAATGATGCCTTCCCTCTTGAAGAAAGAAGAACTTTAGATGCCCAAAAACGCGTTTTAAAGAGAAGCAATTATCATTTTGAAATTCTAGTTGATCACAATCAATTTATTGGGTTTATTCTATGGTGGGATTTTGAAACGTTTAGATATATTGACCACTTTGCAACAAGTAAAAATATTAGAAATAAAGGTTTTGGGAAACTAATTCTCAATACGTTTATTAATAATGATGACAAGCCTATTCTTTTAGAAGTGGAGTTACCAGCATCAAGTATTGACAAAAGACGAATAAAATTTTACGAGCGATTAGGATTTAAGTTAAACCTACACGATTACAGTGTACCTTCAAGTGTCGATAATCGTAAAATTGATTTATTGGTTATGTCTTATCCAGAAGCTATGTCCAAAGAAACTTTAAATCGATTTATTGTTAATAATCACCCAATAATATTTAATTCTTAAACTTAGTTCTGATTCATAAAGCAGAACTTTAAACTCTATCATTCAACCTACCTTTGAAAGTAATTAACACAATCAATAAAAAATGGAAACAAAAAAAAGTACAAAAGGAGTTAAGATCGCAGTAGGTGTAATTTTAGGAGTATTAGTTGGTGTCTTAGCCTCTAATATAGCTTTATGGTTACCAATTGGGATTGCTATAGGTGCAGGTTTAGAATATACAACTCAAAAAAGATGAGCACAACAAATATTAAAATCAGTGAAATACAGAAACACACTAAAATAGTTGGTTTTACCTATTTAACAACAACCTTAATTGGGTTCATAAATATTTTCTTTGTTAAAATAGGTCTACATAAACCTGAAACATTGTTAGTGTCAGATTTTCGGTTTAGAGTGTCAATCCTCTTAGATATCACAATGTATGCACTTGTGATGTGGATGGCCGTAGCATTGTATTTACTTACAAAGTCAATTAATAAAAATCGTGCGATTCTTGGTTTTGTATTTAGGTCAGCAGAAGTGGTTATGGGTTTTGTAATGGTGTTATTATATGCTACACCACTTATCATTTTAAATAGGGCAGAGAGCTATCAGTTTAATGACAATACTTTACATTCATTAGCTTCTGTCTTTTTTGATGTATACGGAATGGGATCTAATCTTCATCTTATTTTAATGAGTATTGGTGCTTTTATATTTATCAAGCTGTTACAATCAGCTTCGTATATTCCTAAATGGCTAAGTTATTGGGGACTTTTTACTTATTTAACAGTATTTATTGGTTTTACATTGCAGATTATATTACCTGAAATTTCTAATCAATTAATGGTAGTGATGGCACCTGGAGCATTATTTGAGCTAGTATTTGGAGTTTGGCTTTTGATAAAGGGTGTTGATTTAAAAAAGTAGAATATATAATATGAAAATAATACATTACTCATTACTCTTTGTATTAGCATTAGTTATTAATGCTTGTAATGATAAAGAACATAAATCAAAAGTTAATGATGAAGTAAGTTTAGAAGAAAATTACCTTGGTCAAAATCCACCAGGCCTAGAACCACAACAATTTGCTCCAGATCTTATTAAAACAGAATATAGAGAAGCAGAAGTAGCTATTTCACCTGATTTAAAAGCGATTTATTTTCGAAGAAGAGGTGGTGAATATAAAACAAATGCATTGATAGTTGTTCGGTATAAAGACAATGAATTAACCGAGTCTCTCATAGCATCAAAATCAGGTGAACCATTTATTGCACTAGATGGGGACACCATGCATTTAGGAAGCAACTATAGAGTAAAAGATTCCTCTGGCTGGTCAGCCGTAAAATCGCTTGGTGCTCCTTTTGATAAATTTCCGATTATGAGACTTACTGTAGCATCTAATGGTACGTATTATTTTGATGAAGCAAGTAAAGATGGACCACTGCGTTATTCGCGTTTAGTTGGTGGGAGCTATGAGGAACCTAAAACCTTAAACTTAGATGTTGGTATATGGAATGCACATCCTTTTATTGCGCCAGATGAATCTTATATTATTTGGGACGATCAGAGAGAAAGTGGATATGGTGATTCCGACTTGTATATTTCCTTTCGTAAACAAGATAATTCTTGGGGACCTGCAATTAATTTAGGTGATAAGATAAATACAGAGTTTGAAGAGGCTTACGGAAGTGTATCACCAGACGGAAAGTACTTTTTCTTTCATAGATCTTATGGTGGTAACAAAGCAGATATCTTTTGGGTAGATGCAAAAATTATACTTTCACTTAGAAATAGAAATCATTAATCAAATAATCAAAAAACGAACAATCATGTCATCAATCAAAATGAAAAAGAGGTATTATTTATTAACCCTTTTAGAGTTAATAATATTTAGTGCATGTAATACTAAAATCAAAGAGGCTAAGGAAGAAAACTTAATTGCACTAATTGATGATATTTGGAAAACAGAACAAGAGCCAATCAGACTAAGAGATTCTTTAATGGCTATACATGGTGTTGATTCAGAGCTAGTAAAAGAACAGCAGTTAATTATAGATAAAAATCATATAGTTAATGAAGATAGGGTGAAAAATATTCTAGATAAACATGGCTGGCCAACTAAGGATATGATTGGAGAAGGAGGGAATTGGACGATATGTAACGTTATTCAACATTCAGATAATGACATTCGAATACAATACCTTCCAATGATGAGACAGGCTGTAAAAGATAAAAAGTTAGAACCGCGCTTTTTGGTTAGAGCAGAAGACAGAATTGCAACTGAACGAGGCGATTTACAAATCTATGGAGGACAGATGAAATACTATCCAGAGACTAAAAGTTTTAATCTTTGGCCAGTTTTTGATCCAGAAAATATAGATAAAAGAAGAACTGCTATTGGTTTGGATTCTATTGCCATATTTCTAAAGAATAGATTCGATTTTGAATGGAATCTAGAAGAGCAAATAAAGCGAACAAAAGAATTTGAATTGAATAAACAGGAAGAGCGTAAAAATGAGTTAACCAATTAAATTCCAATTTTCAAATACGAACATTTAAATCATCAATCAAAAAACTAAAAGTCTATGTTTTTCAAATCAAAAGAAGGAAAGGAAAAAATTCTAACGCTTTACAATCAAAAGTTAAAGGAGCTGAGTATTGAATATTCAGAGAGATTGGTAGACACAAAGTTTGGAGTCACTAATGTTATTATTACTGGCGATACTAAAAACCCTCCATTGGTACTTATTCACGGAACAGGAGGTTGTGCTCCTCAAATTTTAGATTCCTTTTCCAACTTAACATCAAAATATTGTGTTTATGCGGTAGATGTACTAGCACAACCTAATAAAAGTGCTGAGAATAGATTAGACATGAACTCTTTAGATTATGGTAAATGGCTTATCGAAGTAATCATAAAACTAAGACTTAAAAATGTAACCTTAGTTGGTTTTTCTTTTGGTGGTCTCATTAGCTTAAAAGCACTAGAGTTTAATGAAACACCAATTAGGCAGGCTTTCTTAATCGCCCCGGTTTATATAGTTAATGGTAATCCTCTCGTAGGTTTATTCAAAATGTTTATACCATTAAAAAAGTTTATCAAAACAAATAACCAAAAGCACATTAAAAAAGTAATGGGTGCACTCTTTTCTGAATATGATGATTTTGCATTAAACTATATGTCAAACACCTTTCAGAACTGTAACATGGATTTCTCACCACTTCCTGTAATATCTAATGATTCAGCTAAAAACATAAAAACACCAATAACCATTTTTGCTTGTGAAAAAGACATTATGTTTCCTGGTAAAAAGATGATTCGTAGAGCTAAAAAACTATTTCCTTCATTACATGAGGTTGTTTTGCTTAATGACTCCAAACATGTGCCGAGTACAGAGGGTTTTATAAAAATTGAAGGCTTAGTGATTGATCAACACTAATATGGTCTGTTTAATTGTAACTATTTCTAAACCTGTATCTTTTGTTCAAAAACATAACAAAATAAGAACATTTTACTTTTCATATGGGTAAACAGATTTTAGGATATGACTGTATTAGTTTTTAATTTTAAAAAATTAATAAAAGAGTTATGCCATTTGTTTCTTCATCAATTTATATAAAAGCAATTGAATTAGCATTAAAGGAAGGATTACCGTCAAAATTACTTGGACGTCATTATCCTTTAAATAAAGGTAATACATATGTGCCAATGACTTCGCTTTTAGAAGTATATGAAATTGCTGAAGAACACTTATCACCAAATTTTGGGTTACGACAAGGAAAACAATTAAACTCTAATGATTATGGTACATTGGGTTTGTCTTGGAAAACCTGCTTAGAAGCTTCAGATGTATTACGAAATGTTAAACGTTATATGGTTTTAGTAACCAATGATGGAACTATTGACATACATGAGAATGCATCAACAATAACACTAACTTTAGACCGTGATATTTATAGAAAAGGCATTAAAACGACTATTGAAGCTCCTTTTGTAATGCTTCTTGAAGTTATTAAGGAAGTAACAGGAAAACAAGTAAAACCTACTAAGGTTTGTTTTAAACATAGCATTTCTGTCTTAGAGGATTTTACAGACTATTTTAGATGTCCTGTCTATTCAAATGCTGAAGAAAATTCCATAACGTTTGATGCAGAAATTCTTAAAATAACAACACTTAAAGCAGACCGATTTATCCATGATTTCTTAACTCAGCGAATGGATGAAGAAAAGAAAGAGTTATCTCAAAAAGAAGATGAACTTACAGAAGAGATTAATAAAATTCTTAAGGAATCTATGGCTAGTGGTATTCCAAGTTTAACTCAAATAGGCGATTACTTAGGAATTAGTGGTCGAACATTAAGAAGAAGACTTTCTGATCGGGATTTAACTTTTAGAGATTTAGTTCAAAAGAATCGAAAGGAAACGGCTATAAGTCTGTTGTCTAATTCCTCACAGTCCATTGGAGAAATAGCGTTTTTAACTGGTTTTTCTGAACAAAGTGCTTTCAATAGAGCGTTTAAAAAATGGACTGGCCAAACTCCCAATGACTACAGAAAATCCTTGTAGTAATCTACTGTCCTTATATGTCAAATCTATGGCGCAATAGGTCAAAATATCAAGAATACTACTTCTGATATTTGCCATAGATTAAAAACACTCACTGTAACAATAAGCTGTTTGATTCGTGTTTTTTATCTAAACATAAAACATCAATCATGAAAAACACAGTATTATTAATTTCACTATTATTCCCAGTTTTAATATTTGCACAAACAAGCAGTCAACAGAAAAAAGTCTTAATGGTAGTTAGCAGCTACGGAAAAGATAAGGGAGTTGAAAGACCAGGCTATGAATTTGACGAATTTTCACAAGCCTATTTAGTATTTAAAAACAATAATTTATTAGTTGATGTGGCCAGTCCTAAAGGCGGAAAAGTTGAGCCAGATCAATACAATAAAGAAAAACTTTACAACCAAAACCTTTTAGAAAATCAAGAAGCATTAGACCTATTGGATAACACAAAACCTACGGCTAGTATTAATGCAAATGAATACGATGCTATTTACATTGTAGGAGGAAAAGGTGCCATGTTTGATTTACCTTTTGACCCATCACTTCAAGATATTATATTAAATCTCTATAAAAGAGAAAACACAGTAATAGCTTCAGTTTGTCATGGACCAGCTGTATTTGCTAATGTTAAAAATAATGATGAGTACATTATTAACGGTATAGAGTTAACAGGTTTTAGTAATGTAGAAGAAGAACTTTTTGGTAAAAAGTGGGTTAAAGAGTTTCCATTTAGTTTAGAGACTAAATTAAAATCTAGAGGAGCTCAATTTCTTCAGACAGACTTTATGCTATCTAAAGTGGTTGTTTCTAAAAATTTTGTTACCGGACAAAATCCTTTTTCAACCGCAAAATCTGCAGAAGCAGTAGTACAATCTTTGGGCTTAAAACCTGTAGAGAGAGAATTGTATACCGATGAAAACAGTGTTCTTCTAATACAGGAAATTCTAGATGAAACTATCACTATTCAAAAAGCCGAAGACTTATTGGCTAAGGATACAAGTATTTACGACATGCCGCTATTGGCAGTATACGGATACTATAAAATTTTAGCGTCTAAGGATAATATGGATAGTTTGATAAAAGGTACAAAACTTATTGAGCTAACTTCACCTTACTTTTTTAATGAAAACCTTCAACTTTTACTGGCCAAGACTTACCTCTCTTTAGATGAAAAAGAAAAGGCAAAGGGTATTGCAAAAGATTTAATATCAAAAAAATTGCTTGTAGAACAATCTGAAGCTCTACTGAAAGAATTGAATTCTGGTATAGAGGATTAATGTCCTCAATTGTCAATTGTTTGGGATTTACAGTCAACAATTAGTACTCCCTGTTATAGAAATTTGTCTTATTAAAAAACCAAAAGTTATGGAAAGCAATCGTTCGTTTGCCAGTTTAAAGTTAATACGTATTACAGGTTTGTTTTACTTGCTTGTAATTATTTGTGCAGGCTTTAGTCAAGGTTATGTTAGAGGCACTTTAGTTGTGACAGGAGACGCCGTTGCAACTGCAGATAATATTTTGCAAAACAAAACTCTATTTCAACTTGGCTTAACTACAGATCTTATTGCATTTCTTTTTGATGTAGTTATCTCTATATTATTATATCAAATTTTTAAACCTTTTCATAAAGGACTGGCATTAATAAGTGTTGGTTTTAGACTGATAGCTCATCCAGCAATAGCAAGCATCAATCTGCTAAATCACTATATGGCAATGAAGGTATTAGATACTAATGCCTTTGCAGGTTCTTTTAGTACCGAACAGGTTCAGGAAATGAGTAGTCTGTTAATGGAAGCTCATCATTATGGATACCTCATAGCAGGAGGGTTTTTTGGTGTCCACTGTATATTATTTGGTGTGCTTATTTATAAATCTAACGTTTTTCCAAAATTGTTTGGAGGTCTATTGTTAGGTTCAGGTGCAGGATATCTTATAGAAACATTCGGAAACTTTAATTTTCCCGGATACGAAAACCAAACAGCTTTAATTGTTGGTATAGCCGCAGCCATTGGAGAAATTGGCATTACATTTTATATGCTAACAAAAGGCGCAACAGGTTCTTATAAACGTTTAAAAGAGTTAACGCGATGAAGAAACTTATTTTTACAGTAGCGACCTTTTTGGTTTTAGGATTCTTGCAAGGTAGGTTATATGGGCAGGTAGGCAATAAGATTGATTTAACTGAAGATGGTCAACTTTTGGGTTTGGGCACTCGGCATATTCTCAAATCAATCATTTTAGAAGAAGAACGACCAATTATTGTTTCATTACCAATTGGGTATAACAATTCTAAAGCTAATTACCCTGTGCTTTATGTATTAGATGGACTACAGAATATAAAACATACGGTTGGAACTGTAGAACTTTTAACGGAATCAGGATTAATTCCACCTTTAATTGTAGTAGGTATTGAAAGTTTAGATAGAACAAGGGATTTAACACCATCTAATGCTGGACAGAATGTTCATGGTGGTACAGGCAATTCTGGGATACCACAAAGTGGAGGAGCATCAAAATTTCTTAAGTTTTTGAGTGATGAATTGGTTCCGTATATGGATTCTAATTATAGAACACACCCTTATCGAATATTGGAAGGGCATTCGTTAGGTGGTCTATTTGGTGTTTATGCACTTATGGAAAGCGAGGATCTCTTTCATGCATTTATAATTGAAGCACCAGCCCTTTGGTGGAATAATGAAGAACAGACAGAAAAAGCAAAAACCTTTTTTAAATCTCAAGATACCCTGAATAAAACAGTCTACTTTGGAATTGGTGGAGGAGATGGTTGGGGAATGCGACAGGAGCTAAAGCGGTATGTTGATGTTGTAAAGCAACACAGTCCAAAACAATTTAAATGGCTACATGAAGAAGTTGGAGATGAAGGTCACATGGCATCTCGACTGTTATTGAACTACAATGGCTTAAAGTTTTTATTCTCAGATATAAAAATAAATGAAGACTTGACTAATGATTTTAGTATCTCATCATTTTTAGAATCAGAGCAACGGTTAAAAAACAAATATGGAGAATTGGCACGACGACCAGCTGAAGAGTATTTCAATCTTGTTTCAATATTGATTGAAAAAGGCAACGACTTAGGTGCCATTTCGGTACTCAAAAGTGCTTCAGAAGCCTATCCTATGTACATTGGTATTTTAACATATTTGGCCAAGTTATATGAAAAAATCAATCAAAAGGATAAAGCTATAGATGCCTATCTGCTTGGAGTTGAAGTTTCAAAACAATATAAGCTTGGACAAGAAGATGATCTGCAAATTGAAATAGACAGATTGCGAAAAAATCAAAATTAAATCCAATAATAACCAACCAAAACATAACATTATGAATCATTTAAAAATTACAAATCTTAATCTCACCTACAAGAATGGTTACAACGCTATTAATGGGATTTCTCTAAACATAAAAAATGGGATGTTTGGTTTATTGGGCCCAAATGGTGCAGGGAAATCATCATTAATGAAAACTATAGTCGGTTTACAGAAACCATCTTCTGGAACTATAGAATTTAATGATATAGATATCGTTGCGCAAACGGATTATATTAAAAAGAATCTAGGGTTTTTACCACAAGATTTTGGAGTGTATCCAAAAGTAAATGCCTATGATTTATTAAATCATATGGCTATTTTAAAAGGTGTAAGCAATAAAACAGAGCGTCAAAACCAGATTCAATTCTTATTAGAAAAGGTTAATCTATGGCATTTTAAAGATAAAGAGGTTCATACGTTTTCGGGTGGAATGAAACAACGTTTTGGTGTGGCACAAGCTTTATTAGGTAATCCTAAAATTATCATCGTAGACGAACCAACGGCTGGGTTAGACCCTGAAGAGCGTAACCGTTTCAACACCCTGCTAAGTGATATCAGTAGAGAAGTTGTTGTGATTTTATCTACTCATTTGGTTGAAGACGTGAAAAACTTATGTTCTGAAATGACTATAATGAATAGAGGTCGAATTCTTAAAACAGGAAAACCTAAAGAATTAATCAAAGAATTAGAAGGCAAAGTTTGGTCAAAATTTATTGAAAATGACGAATTAGAAAGTTACCAATCAAAGCTCAAAGTTATCAGTCAACAACTTATAGAGCGTCAACTTCAAATTACAGTTTTTACTGCTACACAACCTGAAGGGTTTTCACAAGTTGATCCAATACTGGAGCATGTTTACTTTAATGTGCTTTCTCAAAACAACTCATTATGAACGCAATATTTCAGTTTCAAATAAAGCATGGTAGTAACCGTTGGGTTTTGGGCTTAACAGGTGTAATACTGTTGTTTATAGGATGGTTTTCAGGATACAAATTCAATTTAACAGCAGGTGAAGGAATCTATCTTAATTCACCATATACCATAGGCTTTATGGTTGCGTTATTGAGCCTTTCAGTCATATTTTTAGCAACATTGTTCGCACTAGAAATTCTGTACAAGGAATGGGATGCAAAATTTGATATCATATTGTTCTCTTACCCAGTTTCTCTCAAGACGTATTTAATAGGAAAGTTTTCATTTTTTGCTACCAAAACACTATTGTGCTTTTTCCTATTGATGGTTGGTTTTGTAATTGGTCAAAATTTACGAACAGGCAGTGAAATACAATCAGGATTCAACCTGTGGTCATACATGTATCCTTTCTTGATTTTTGGGATATTGAATTGTTTTTTTGTGTGTAGCTTCCTGTTTATGATTGCCTATACCACCCGAAAAAAATTATTGGTCGTTGTCGGTGGGTTATTACTCTATGTACTTTATATGGTGCTGTTAGTGTTTTCTAATTCCCCATTTATGGCAGGGAGTATGCCACAATCAATAGAGGTGCAACAATTGTCATCAATTATTGATCCCTTTGGTGTATCTGCTTACTTTTTTGAGGCCAGACACTTTAGTGTGTCAGATAAGAATCAGTTCGTTACGCCATTATTGGGATTTTTAGCTTTAAACAGAGCTGTGTATGTATTGTTATCACTAGTCTTTTTGTGGATTGCTTATCGTTATTATGCGTTTACAAAAACAGTAAGCAAAAAAGAATTAAAGCGTAAAAAAATAAAAACACCAGATAAAACTAGCATACTACATAACACTAAAACACCAACATTCAATTTTAGTAATGCATCAGAAGTTAAAGCCATTCTATCCTTTGCTAAAGTCGATTTAATTTATCTTTTTAAAAGTGTAACGATTGTGGCAGTTTCAATTTTACTGGTGTTTTTTGTAGGAATGGAAATGTATGCTGAAATTGATAAAGGTATTCGTTTACCTGAATACTATGCCAGTTCAGGACGTTTAGCCACTTCCATTTCTCAAAGTTTTCATTTCTTGGGAGCTTTAATACTGGTCTATTTTGTTAATGATTTGTACTGGAGAAGCTTTGCTACTAATTTTTATTTAATCGAACAGAGTACATTTTATTCAAAGGTGAAATTAAAAGGACACCTTGTTTCGGTTAGTACATTAATCGTGTTCTTTACAGTATTACTTGTCATATTAGCTCTAGTATTTCAAGTAAGTTACGGCTATTTTCATATCGATTGGCTGGCTTATTTGGGAGTTGTTGTTTTCAACACACTTCCTCTTATGTTATTGGCTGCTTTTATAATAATCATTAACAGCCTTCTAAAACATAAATATGCTGCGCTTGGAATTTCTATTTTGGCTGTAATCGTTCTTACTACACCATTAATAAAAATGGTTATACCGTATCCTTTACTGCATGTCTTTTCTGGATTTAGAGGGGTTTATAGTGATTTAAATGGTTACGGAGTTTACCTTCCAGCGTTTACCTACCGTTTATTTTTTGGAATAGTTCTATTGGGTCTTTTGTGGATGTTACATTCCTATTTTAAAAGCAGAGCGTGGACAAAATTAAAATCGGGTCTTGTGGTTGTCTTTATTGGATTGGGCATTTTTAGTGGTTCTAAATTTATGAAAGGATATATTCCTAACGATGACGAGACCATAGTTATGGAAGCTGCTAGTTATGAAAAAAACTATCGCCATTATCAAAATACAGCACAGCCAACCATTACAGATGTTGACACTAAAATAGATTTATATCCCTCTGAAAATGCCTATCAGATTGAAGGAACCTATATTCTGAAAAATTTAGCTGATGAACCAATAGAGAAAATATTGCTCAACTTTCATTCAGATTTAAGGATAGATGAAGCGACATTAAGTGTTTACGATGAAAAAATTTCAATAGATCAGTTTATTTCAGAAGTTAATTTGGTTAAATCATTGTTGCCAAATGAAGTATGTACTTTAAAATTCAAACTATCATATAAATGGTTTGCTGTTAATGGTCATCAATCTTTTAATGCGATAGTGGATAACGGCTCATTTATGAGGATTAGCAATTATTATCCAACTCTAGGTTATCAGTCTGATAAAGAGTTAGAAGACGCACAAAAACGCAAGGAGTATGGTTTGGGAGACCCAACAGCATTAAAACCATTAGAGATGTCAGAGGTTTTTAAAAATGACTTTATTAATCTGAACATGGTTGTGTCTACAGAAGTTGGACAAACACCTATTGGTGCAGGAAACTTAAAAAAGTCTTGGACAGAAAACGATAGGGTTTATAGTCATTACAAAACTAATGACCTTCCATTTAGATTTGCAGTGGCTTCATCTAGGTATCAAAAGAAATCTATAACTCATAGAGGCATCAATATTGAAGTTTTATACGATGAAAAGCATCCAGAGAATGTAGATCGATTATTAAACAATGCGGTGTTGAGTTTAGATTATTGTATAGATAATTTTGGTGTTTACCCATTCGAAAAAATGAGCTTTGTTGAAGTTTCATCTTTTACAAGTGGATTTGCGGCTACAGCATATCCAGCCACCATTTTTATGACCGAAAACATGATTTTTCATACTAATATAGATAGTGACCCAAGTAAAGATGTTATAAATGAACTAGCAGGTCATGAACTGTCTCACATTTGGTGGGGAAATAGCCTGATAAGCCCTGATGAAAGAGAGGGAGCGTCTATGCTTACGGAATCTTTGGCTATGTATACCGAAATGATGATTTATAAAAAGATGTATGGAACTGAGCGTATGAAGGAACGCGTTAAAATACATGAGCAGATTTATGATAATGAAAAAGGACTTTATGGAAATTCACCGTTGTATAAGGTACCATATGGTGCAACACATATAGCTTACTCAAAAGGGGCTATTGCAATGGTAAAACTATCCGAATTAATAGGAGAAGACAAAGTAAATGAAGCATTAAGACATTTTTTAGCTAAGAACAAATACCCCAAAAAACCAACGTCCTTAGATTTACTTGAAGAATTTTACAATGTGGCACCAGATGAGGACACTAAGTCTGAAATCGTCAAACTGTTTAAGGCAATATGAAAATAGAAATTAATAATATACCAACTGAATCTCAAAATATAACGTATAACGATGGACTTAACTTTGGTCGGTTTTTGGATACTTCTATAATTGAGGATTACGCCATTCAATTATCTAAAAGTGAATTCATAAACTTGATAGAAGCAAACTACAACCAAATACGAGATGAGATAAAAGTAGATGATAAGACCATGAACGACACTTCTGAGTTTTCAGAAGTTGGTTATTGTTCATTGGAAAGCTTGTTTACAAAAGACGCTGCTTTTTCAGAGATTGTAAAGACGTATTTAGGTAGACCATTATTGGAAAAATTGGTAATGCCAAAAGAAAACCCAAAGTATATTATAAATAGTATTGGTGGAGCAAAAGTTGAAGATAATGCTATAATTATTTACGGTAAAGCCTTTGTAACCTAATCTTTTTCTTCATCCAACTCGGCAGCAGTTTTAGCACCATAGTCTTCAATAAGGTAGTCGCGGAGTTCTTTAATAACGTTTAATCTGTAGTCCTTATGTCTACTTGAGTCTGCAATAATTTTATCCAAATAATCTATGAGAGTTTCTCCTTTGCCATCTACTATTTCAATAGCATTGACATCTATTGGGAATTCTTCAGGGTCTTCCAATAAAAAATCATCAAACACTTGTGGTTCCATATGGAAATCCACCACACGCTTTAAAAAATGGGTAGGATATGGTAATTCGGGTTTTAATGCAGATGGAGACTTGCAGACAAAACAATTGGAATAGGTGTTCCAAAGTTCTAAAACCTGTTGTTTATAATTTGGAGTGTCACGCGTAATACCCAAATGGTGAAGAAAAGCACTTTCAATTTTTTCACCAGCATCATCATGACCGAAACTGTGCTCTATCATAACACATAACTTGCCTGTCAACTCGTTTGTTGTTTCACCATAGCCTGTATCTTCTCCACAATCGGTTTGTGCGGTAAGGGTTACTGTAAAACTTATAAAAACAAGCAGTAAGGTGTGTTTTAGTTTTTTCATGAGTAATTGCATGGTGTTATGGGTTTCAATTTAATTTATTTAGAACTAAAAACCAATTACTACAATGATTTACAGATAATTGTGTTGTACAGCCCATTGTAATGTGTTAAATTATTCAGGAGACTATGCTATTTCAATCTACAACCTCTATTTAGTTGCCGCAATGGTGTTTTGATTATTGGATAAAAAAGTAAAACGGACTGAAGAGCCCGTTTATAAAGAGAGGTAGGAATTAAAAATTTTTAATAATCCTTAACCTTAGCCCCTTTGTTATTAAATACACCGTTAATTACATTGCCAGATTTTGCATACTTCATTTTTCCTAAGCCATCGATTTTATCATCAACAAAGTAGCCCTTAAAAACAGAGGTGTCTACATAAGTGTATTTGCCATAACCGTTTCTTTTCCCATCTGTTGAATAAGCACCTGTATATGTGCTGTTGTTTTTCCAGTAATAGGTGCCTAAATAAGAACGGTGACCATTATTAAAAAATCCAATATAAATATCTCCATTGCTATATGTGTATTTGCCAAAACCATTACTACAATCGCCCATACAATTACCAGACATTTTTTTTGCATTAAAATCGCCACCTAGGTTTTTTACAAGTTCTCCGTTTAAGTATTTTCCTATGCTATTTATACTTCCGTATTTATCAATAACATAGCCATAACCATTTTGTTTGCCATCTTTCCATTGTCCTATGTATGTGTTACCAGATGATGACCAATAATAAAAGCCAATACCTTCACGTCTGTTATCGTTATACTCACCATGATAAGAACCTCCGTTAGAATAGCTAATATATGTAACACCATTAAGAGCTCCATTGCTAAATGTAGACTCTGTCTCAGAATCTGGTAATTTTACTTTTCCCCAACCATTTTTGCAATCGCCTTCAATACATTGGTAACCAGAAGAGCTTGAACTGCTTGAATTAGTACTTGTTGTAGTATTAGGGTTATTTACTACTTGGGTTGATGAATTACCGTTAGTATTTAGTTCATTGTTATAAAGACTTCCTTTAAAAACTTTGTTTTCTCTAGCTGCAGCAAAGCCATTAAGAACATACATAGGTTTGTCATCAATAAAAATTACAGGGTCACCATTTTCTAGGTATTCAAATTTTGCTTTTTTATAATCTATATGTTTCCCTTTAACCACAATGTAAAAATTCTCTGTTTCTAAATTTCGGTTATAAACAATTGAAGAGGTGTCTGTAGTAAAAATGCGCATAGGTTTTATCTCCTTATACTTAATGTTTTTATAATCATCAATAATATAAGTGATACCATTATTTTTATCTACACGGTAATCAATCATGTGTGGACCAATAAATGAAAAATCTCTTGATTTTACTCTATTATAACCATGAACATAATTGATGAACCTTCCGTCATAAGCATAATTAATATATGGCGTACTTTTAGATAAGACAGTAGTAACTGGGATGCGAGTATCTAAGGTATGGTTAGTGTCTTCAAAATTAGGAACTGAGTAATAGGTTTCTGTTAGACCATCATACACGATTTTTTCATTAGGCTTCATTCCATCACTAATGGCTATATCTTTAGCATGTTCTCCGTTGATATAAACCGCTTCGAGCTTTTTACCAGTTTTATATCCACCAGGAATATAATAACCAAGTTCTATTTTTAATGGTTTGTTAATGTCGCTGTAATATCGGTTATACGTTTCAAATACTTTGGGGTTTTCTTTATCAGCATCAAAAAATTTAGTCTTATTTCCTTTAGAATCAGTTTCTACAACATATTCGTAGATGCCTGATGTTATTTCCTCCTTTACCATAAATCCTTTACGATAATGTACTTTATTTGTATAATTAGGTGTTCCATTAGCATAGACATATCGAGTACTTACTACGAGGGTGTTACCAGTTTTATTATAGCTGTAGTGTCTCGTTTGGTTTAGTAAACCCTTTTTTTTGTAAACCATTTCTATAACACGATTCTGACTATCATATTTATAGGTTTTTTCGTCACCATAAGTGTTCTTCTCGTATGTTAAAAGATTTTTGCTGTTGAATTGGTAATTATACTCTGAACCAGATTTGTATTTGAAACTTATAATGTTTCCTCTGGAGTCATACGTAAACTCATCATCATAGTTATTTCCTGTCATCCGACCTGTATTGTCATAATAATATCTGGTTCCGAAATTGTAGACAAGATTACCTTTTCTATCAAAGATTTTTCCATCAGATGCATAAACATCACCTGTTAGCTTATAATGTTCTTTTTTATGCTTAAAACCAATAGGGTTAACAGGTGCATTAATAAAATCAAAATCTTGGGCAGAAGTGCTAAAACTAATTAATACTGAAAAAATAAGGCTTAGTAGGTATTTCATGACGTAAAAAATTTATTCAAAAATCTAAAAAATTCATAGACAAGACCATACGATAAATTGCGTATTTTCTGTAAGATATAAAAATTAGTAAAGAATCTGTTGACTTTACTATCTGTTTGTACAACAATCATTACATTGTAACAAAAGTTACTAATTGTATAGTTTAAGTCTGCTAGTTTTGAGAATTTACTAATATGTTTTTATGGATTTAAATGAGATTTTTGGCTACATAGGTGCCATGTTTATTGGAGTTGTTTTAGGACTTATAGGAGGTGGTGGCTCTATTTTAACCGTTCCAATTTTAGTATACTTATTGTTTGTAAATCCTGTTACTGCTACAGCATATTCACTCTTTGTTGTTGGAGTTTCGTCTTTGGTAGGCGCTATAAGAAATATTCAGAAGGGCTTAGTAGATTTTAGAACAGCCATTGTTTTTGCCATCCCAGCTTTTATTGCCGTTTATACAACAAGAAAATATTTGGTACCAGCAATACCAGAAGAGTTGTTTAGTATTGGAGATTTTTTGGTTACAAAAAATATTGGCATTATGATCTTTTTTGCCGTTGTCATGCTTGTCGCTTCGGTATCCATGATTAAGAACAAAAAAGCAAAAGCTGTTTCTGATTCAGTCGTAGTTTTTAACTATCCATTAATTGTTACAGAAGGTATCATCGTTGGTGTGATAACAGGAATTGTTGGAGCAGGAGGTGGATTTTTAATTATTCCTGCATTGGTATTGTTAGCCAAGCTCCCAATGAAAAAAGCTGTAGCTACTTCATTACTTATTATTGCCATAAAATCATTGATTGGTTTTATTGGTGATGTAGAAAATTTAGATATTGATTGGTCTTTTCTTTTAACTTTTACATCTATATCTGTTGTTGGTATATTTTTAGGCATTTATCTTTCAAATTTTATTGAAGGAAAAAAACTAAAAAAAGGCTTCGGTTGGTTCGTTTTAATAATGGGTATTTACATTATTTACAAGGAACTAACAATGTAACTTTTGTTACAGCTTATTTTTAAAAGTATTAGTAATTTATTCGAAATTTATTCACATTAACCAAATAAAATGAAAATAGAACAGATTTACACAGGGTGTTTAGCGCATGCAGCTTATTACTTAGAGAGTAATGGAGAAGCCGCTATTTTTGATCCGCTTCGAGAGGTTCAGCCATATATTAAAAGAGCAAAGCTGGACGATGCAAAAATCAAATATATTTTTGAAACGCATTTTCATGCAGACTTTGTTTCAGGTCATTTAGATCTTAAAGAAAAAACAGGAGCTAAAATTGTATTTGGACCAACTGCAAAGCCAAACTACGAAGCTATCGTTGCAGAAGATGGTCAGGTGTTTGAAGTAGGTAATTACAAAGTTAAAGTCATTCATACACCAGGTCATACTATGGAAAGTACAACCTATTTATTGATAGACGAAAACGGAAAAGAACACGGACTTGTTACAGGTGATACATTATTTATAGGTGATGTTGGTAGGCCAGACCTAGCACAAAAAGTAGTTGCGGAACTTACTCAAGATAAACTAGCTTCTCATCTATACGATTCTTTGCGTAATAAAATTATGCCATTGAGTGATGATTTGATCGTATATCCAAATCATGGTGCAGGATCTGCTTGTGGTAAAAACATGAGTAAAGAAACTACAGATACGCTTGGTAATCAGAAGAAAACTAATTATGCACTTAGAGCTGACATGACCAGAGAAGAGTTTATAGAAGAGCTTTTAGATGGATTAACTGAGCCACCAGGATATTTTCCGCAGAATGTGCTAATGAATATTAAAGGTTACGAGAGCTTTGACAAGGTTATGGATAAAGCTCAAAATCCATTATCACCAAAAGCTTTTGAAGCTGCTGCTAACGAAACGGAGGCTATTGTATTAGACGTACGCCATCAATCAGAATTTATCAAAGGACATATTCCACGTTCTATCTTTATAGGTATAGATGGCAATTTTGCGCCATGGGTAGGAGCATTAATTGTAGATGTTACACAACCTATTTTATTAGTAGCTCCAAAAGGAAGAGAAGAAGAGGTGGTCACCAGATTATCTAGAGTTGGTTTTGATAATGTTATAGGCTACTTAGATGGAGGATTTGAGGCTTGGAAAGATGCAAATATGGAAATTGACACTATTACGTCAATTTCTGCTGAGGAATTTGCAAAGGACTTTGAAGATAAAAAAGATGTTGTTTTTGATGTTAGAAGAGAAGGAGAATATGTTGCTGAACATGTGGATGAAGCTAAGAATACACAACTAGATTATTTAAATAATTACCTAAGCGAATTTCCAGAAGATAAAACCTTCTATGTGCATTGTGCAGGAGGTTATCGTTCTGTAATTGCCGCTTCAATTCTAAAAAGTAGAGGTATACATAATTTGGTAGACGTAGCAGGCGGTTATGGTGCTATTAAGAACACAGACATACCAACAACGGATTATGTGTGTCCATCAACATTAAAATAAACTTAAAATTCATAATTAATAGAGCATGTGTTACAAAAAGTGGCACATGCTTTTTTTTGTGTAACATAGGTTACGCTATGTCAACGGTTAAACAACTAATTTTACGATAGTTAAAAATAAAATTATTCTTATGTCATTTTTCACTTCATTATTTGGTTCTAAAACATCACAAAGCGATGTTATAAAACTATTGTCACCAGAAGAATTTAAAGCACAAGTTGAAAACAACAAAGTTCAATTGATAGATGTTAGAACACCACCTGAATTTAAAGGAGGTCATATAAAAGGGGCAAAAAATATAGACTTTTTCTCAGGAAGGTTTAATGTAGAATTTAATAAGTTAAACAAGGATAAGGCCGTTTATGTATACTGTCGTAGTGGTAGTAGAAGCAGACAAACATCTAAAAAACTTGAAGCTATGGGATTTAAAGAAGTCTATGACTTAAGAGGTGGAATATTAAGATATTAATAAGATTTTTATGAAGTACGGTTTATTATTATTGTTCTCTGTCTTTGTTTTGAGTTGTAATAACTCTAATAATAAAGATTTATCTGCCTTTGAAAAAAACATGCAGGCAAATAAGCATCCAGGCAAAAAACTAATGGAGAACAATTGTTACGTTTGCCATAGTCCAACAGCCAGTCATGATGATAGAATTGCTCCTCCAATGGTAGCTATAAAAAAGCACTATATTGATGATGAAATTACCAAGGAACAATTTATAGCAGATATGAAAGCTTGGATAAAAAATCCAAACGAAGCTGATGCCAAAATGAGAGGTGCTGTTAGACGCTTTGGAGTAATGCCAAAACAAGCTTTCCCAGAAGAAACTATTGAGAAAATTGCCGATTACATGTACGATTTTGAAATTGATCAGCCAGAATGGTTTGAAGATCATTTTAATGAAGAAAAAGGAAAGCATAAAGGAAAAGGTCAGGGAAATGGACAAGGCATGGGACAAGGTAAAGGTAAACATCAGCAACAAGCACAAACCAGTTATGAAGATTTACCTTATGGAGAAAGAGGGTTAAAGTACGCTTTAACCACCAAAGCTGTTTTGGGTAAAAATCTTATGGGTACTATTCAGCAAAAAGGAACTTTAGCCGCTTTAGAGTTTTGTAATGTTAGAGCTTATCCGTTAACCGATAGCATGGCTGTTGTTCATAATGCTAACATTAAGCGTGTAAGTGATAAACCACGAAATCAAAAAAATAAGGCCAATAAAGAAGAGTTGGATTATATTGAAACTTTTAAAAACCTTCTTTCAGAGAAAAAGGAAGTCAATCCAATTGTAAAGGAAACAGAAGGCGATGTTCATGTATACTACCCAATTATAACAAACACAATGTGTCTACAATGTCATGGTAAACCAGAAACTAATATTAAGCCAGATATTTTAAAATCATTAACTTTACTATATCCTGAAGATAAGGCTAAAGGTTATTCAGAAAATCAGGTAAGAGGTATTTGGAATGTGTCTTTCAAAAAGAATTAAGCATCAATTATGAGCAAATTTTCAGAAATAATCAATAAAGACAAGCTTGTGCTTGTCGATTTTTTTGCAGAGTGGTGTGGACCTTGTAAAATGATGTCGCCTATCCTAAAACAAGTTAAGGATAACCTTGGAGGTAGAGTCTCTATTATAAAAATTGATGTTGATAAAAACCAAACTTTAGCTACTAAATATCAAGTTAGAGGTGTACCAACCTTAATGTTGTTTAAAAATGGAGAGCAGGTATGGAGACAATCTGGTCTACTTCAAAAAGACGACTTAATAAATATTATTACCAGTAACGATTAGACTTAAATAGTCGTTAGCATTGCGTATTTTCTTCAAATCTTCAAATTTTAGTATAATATTCTGTTGATGTATTACTTTAGCAACTCTCTAATTAAAGGGTTGTTTTTTTGTTATTATATTAAAAAATAGAATCAAAATTTAATGTTTATTTAATTTAACAAGCGTTTATGTAACAAAAGTTACATTCTTTAAGTTAAAACAATCTAATTTTAAACAGATTGATAACTAACTAACACTAAATAAACAATTTACATTTATGAAATCTCACTATCAAATTTTAGTAATTGGTGGAGGTACAGGAGGGATAATGACTTCTGCCAACTTATTAGCCAAAGATAAATCCTTAGATATAGGTTTAATAGAGCCAGCTGAGTGGCACTATTACCAACCAGCATGGACACTTGTAGGCGGAGGAACCTATGATTTTGAAAAAACAAAACGACCAATGTCTTCTGTAATGCCAGAAGATGTTGATTGGATTAAAGATTTTGCAACAGGCTTTAATCCTGAAGGAAATGCAGTGTCAACAAAAGAAAGTGGAGACATTACTTATGATTATCTAATTGTGTCTCCAGGTCTTGTTATGGATACATCACTTATTGAAGGTTTAACGGAGTCTTTAGGAAAAGGAGTAGTTTGTAGTAATTACACAGATCCAAAACATACTTGGGAAGTCTTAAGAAATTTTAAAGGCGGTAATGCTGTTTTTACACAACCTACCACACCAATTAAATGCGGAGGAGCACCACAAAAAATAGCCTATTTAGCAGCAGACTATTTTAAAAAGAATGGTCTTAAAAATAAGAGTAATGTTGTTTTTGCTACACCTGGTTCCGTAATTTTTGGAGTTAAAGAAATTAGAGAAAGTTTAATGCAGGTTATTAGTAGATATGGCATTCACTTTAAACCATTTTATGCACCAATAAAGATTGATGGAGAAAACCAAATGGTAACATTTAAAGGTGTTGGAACTGGTGAAAATAAATGCGTTATTAACGAAGATAATGAGCTTAGAGAAGTCATGTCTGGTGAACAAATCATTGAGATGCCTTTTGATATGCTTCACTTAGCACCACCACAGACTGCGCCAAAATTTGTAAAAGAGTCTTCTTTAGTAAATGAAGCAGGTTGGTTAGATGTAGATATACATACACTACAACATAACAAATATCCAAACATATTCGGTTTAGGTGATGTAGCTGCCTTACCAACGGCAAAGACAGGTGCAGCTATACGTAAACAAGTACCAGTGGTTTCGGATAATATACTTCAATTAATTGCCCATAACAAAAAAGGAAATAAATCCTACAACGGTTATTCATCTTGTCCACTAGTAACGGGTTATGGCAAAATGATTTTAGCCGAGTTTGATTATGATTATAACTTTATTCCAGATCCTAAGTTAAAGCAAATGCTTGTTTTTAATAGCGAAAAAGAGCATTGGAGACTTTGGATGCTTAAAAAATATGGATTGCCATATTTATATTGGAATAAAATGATGAAAGGAAAAGAGGTTTAATCAATCCCTTAATTTTGAATTAATAGCAACTAAGGGCATCTTAATTATTTTAAGATGCTTTTTTATTAACTGACAAATGTCATCTTTATTATTAAACTTAAGAGTTAATTTAGCCTTTGTAAACGAAAAATAGATTAACCAATGAACAACTCTTTACTAATATATGATCACAGCAACGGAGTTATAATGATTACAGTTTTTGCTCTAGTTTGCGTTATTTTAGTAGCCGTCCTCATTAATTTTATGTCTGGAGGAAAAAAGAAAAACGATAGCAACGAAACTAACTAAACTAATTTAACTTTATGTATTGTATAGCTCTTAAGCTGTGCAATATTTTGAAATTCTTCTTGAATTTTGGGCTAAAAAAAGAGGCTCGATTTTATAATCGAGCCTCTTTTTATTGTTATAACTTGGTTAAGTTTAGAATCTATATTGTAAAAATGCTGAAAAATTACGACCAGGTTCTGTAATTGGTACACGACCAAAGTCCGCCTGATTGGTAAATGAAAAATTAAGATGATTATTGTAAGTCTCATCAAAAACATTCAAGACGGCAATTCCTAAAGTAAAATTCTTTAAAGCATTTATACCCAAACGAGCATCTAAAGTTTGATAACCATCTGTAGTAGTTTCACCAAAACTTTCTGAAATATTGTCTTGTTGAGATACTAAATTGTACTGCAAGTTTGCCCAATACTTTTCTTTTTTAATACCTGCTGAAAAACGTGTTGTAAAAGGTGGTGTAAGTGGTAAGGATTCATTTAAATCTTTGTTTTTTGCATACACGTAAGCAAATTCTCCTTTTACGAAATAGTCTTTTAGAAAATCTAATTGGGCTTTAATTTCAAAACCTGTTTTATAAGCCTCATCAAGATTCCTAAAGACTTTAACATGTTCTGGTAATGCGTTTGGCATAAACTTACGGTCTAAGTTTTCATCAACTAAAGCAACAATGTAATTTTCAAAAAATGAATAGTAAAATGAAGCCTCATACTTAAAAGCATCAAAACCATTTTTTAGTGGTTCATAACCTTTAAATCCGATTTCAAATTGGTTATTAACTTCAGCATCCAAGTTAGGGTTTCCAACATACTCATAAGGATCTTGACCAACAGTGAAGTGATTTATAAAACGCTCTATCATATTGGCCGAGCGTACACCACGACCATAAGCAGCTTCTATCGTAAAGTTGTCTGAAACGATTTTCTTAACAGAAACAGTAGCACTTATGTTATGCTCTGTTCGTTTCTCTAAATCATACATAGCTTCAAAATCTGCTTCAGGATCTTTAATGTCTGAAACAACGTTATCATATCTAATACCAGCTGTTAGAATTGTGTTTGGACTAACGCTGTATTTAGCCTCAGTAAAAACACCTAAATCATTGATGTATGAATCTTGCCAAACTTTGTCTGTAAATAGCATTGGCTGTGGTAACAGATTTCCATTCATTACTTTTACTAAACGCTCTCTGCTGCCATCTCTGGCAACATTAAGCATATCGATACCAGAAAAAATGTTTAAGCTTTTTGCTGGTTGCCAATGTAATTCCACTTTACCACCTGTTGTTGTAGCATCAACATTAGACGTTGCTTCCATCATATTAAAAGATGGTCTGTTTGTGTTGGTCATTAAATGATCTACGTAACTGTAATAAGCCTTTGCATTTACAGATTTAATGACCTTACCAATATTATCTAGTTTATAGTCTAACGAGGTAATACTACTGTTATCATAGTCTGTATCCATAGGTAAGGCAGCATGCAAAACATCTCTACCAAAAGACTGTCTCCAGTGTGCTTGTAAGCGTTGGTTTTCTGTAAAGTTATAGCCAACTTTTACACCATAATCGGTACTTCTAAAAGACGATGGAATTTCAGTACCATCACCATCTTCATAATTACCAAAATCTCTGTACCCAGCATTAGCTACAATGTCATACTTTTCTTGTATGTATTGTAGTTGAGCCATATTTACAAAAGAATTACCATTGCTCTCATAGCCTCCAGAGATTTTACCATGTAATCCATAATCTAAATAATTTGGTTTTTCGGTCACCATGTTAATGACTCCACCAAACGTAGCTCCGTATCTCACAGTATATGGTCCTTTTATGATTTCAATTTTCGAAATTTCTTCAGGAATAATATGTGTTGTAATTGGATCCATTCGGTTTGGACAAGCATGCATCGCTTTGGTTCCACCATCATATTGAATATTAAGTTGTTCGTATTGAGACGCTCTAAACGATGGGTCAATGGCATAATTACCTCGTTTTATAGAAGAAAATCCAATTATATTATTGAATAAATCTGCTACGTTTTTAGGCTGCACAATATTCTCTGCATATTTGTTGGACACTATTGTTAGCACAGGATCTGTATTTTTATTTCCTGTAACTATAACCTCATTTAGCTTTGTTGTTTTTTTATTTAAGGTGTCTTTCTCTGTTTCTTTTTGAGCATAAGACACAGCAGTAAGTAGTACACATAACAGTGTACTATACAATGTTTTCATTTATAGTATAATTATAATTTTTAAAAAAATAAGGGTAGATATTATCTACGTTTAAAAAAGGAAATTATACTCGTGGTGGATGAAACCAATCTACAGTATTCAAAAAAGAATATAAATTGTTATAACAATTTGGTGATTGTTTTTTAAGCACAAACTCAGCAATCTGCTTAATATCTTCTTTAGGATAAGAAACTAACATAAGCTCTTTAAAATCTACAATACTTTCTGGTGTTTTCTCATTGCTGTCTTGCGATTCTGCTACCTTTTTAAGGTGACATTTACCATTACATTGTAACTCTGGTTTGTCCTTATTTTCACAAAGCGCTTCTATAAACCCAACAGGATCAAGTTTATAGTAAGCATAGGTAATAGACACTCTTAGACTATTAGATAGAATAAGAAGTGAAAGCAATATGGAAAGAATGTAAGTGCCTATTTTCATGCTTTGCAAAAGTATGCTTATTGTAAAATTATCATACTGACTTTCGTCATAAATTTTACAAAATATCATGATAAAGTTCCTTATAAGATTTTACTCTTAAAGTAACATTCGTTACATAGCTTTAAGCTATTGTTTTTTAATTTTGAATAAATTATTTAAATAACAATTTATCATGAATACAACTGAAACATCACAGGAACAACAAACATTTTCAATGCCTAGAATAGGCGACAAAGCCCCAGAATTTAAAGCAGTTACAACTCAAGGTGAGATTAATTTCCCATCAGATTATAAAGGTAGCTGGACAATTTTATTTAGCCATCCAGCAGATTTTACACCAGTATGTACATCGGAGTTTATGACTTTCGCCCATTTAGAAGAAAAGTTTAACAAAGCGAATTGTAAATTAGTTGGTTTGTCTGTTGATGGATTGTACAGCCATATTGCATGGTTAAGAACCATAAAAGATAAAATTGAGTTCAATGGGATGAAAGATATTGAAGTAAAATTCCCATTAATTGAAGACATTACGATGAATGTAGCCAAAAAATACGGAATGATCCAACCGGGTGAACATCAAACCCAAGCTGTTAGAGCCGTGTTCTTTATTGATCCAGAAAGTATGGTTAGGGCTATCATATACTATCCGTTAAGTTTAGGTAGAAATTTTGACGAAATTTATAGAGCGTTAATAGCAATGCAAACCTCTGATAAGTTTAACGTGGCAACACCAGCAGATTGGGAACCAGGTAAAGATGTAATTATTTCACCTGCTGGTTCTTGTGGAGTAGCTGAAGAGCGTATGACCAATACTGAAGACTTAGAATGTAAAGATTGGTTTTTCTGTACTAAAAAATTAGATAAGGAGACTGTTTTAAAAGAAGTATTAAAATAATGAAAGAAGAAATAGGGTTTCCAATTTAGAAACCCTATTTTGTAATAAAGGTTACAGTAGTAATTTTGTATCATCTATATCTTTGAAAAAAATTTTTATATGGATACCGAAATCCTTGCCAGAATCCAATTTGCCTTCACAGTAGCTTTTCATTATATCTATCCACCTTTAAGTATTGGTATAGGTTTAATCATGGTGATTTTTGAAGGGTTATACCTAAAAACAGGTAAAAAACAGTATGAAATTTTAACGCGTTTTTGGTTGAAAATTTTCGCCATTACTTTTGGTATTGGTGTTGCAACTGGAATCATCATGGAGTTTGAATTTGGTACCAATTGGTCTGTATATTCAAAATATGTAGGAGACATTTTCGGTAGTGCTTTAGCCGCTGAAGGTTTATTTGCTTTCGGTCTCGAAAGTACCTTTCTGGGGATTTTAATTTTCGGTTGGAATCGCGTTTCTCCAAAAGTACATTTCATTTCAACTATAGGTGTATTTCTGGGATCTATGTTCTCTGCGGTTTGGATTGTGGTAGCTAACAGCTGGCAACAAACACCAGCTGGTTATCATATTGTTGGAGAAGGATTAACTGCTAGGGCAGAAGTCACTGATTTTTGGGCTATGGTCTTTAATCCATCAAGTGTAGATCGTATTATTCATGTTTGGCAAGGAGCATTTTTAGCAGGTGCTTTTATGGTATTGAGTGTGCATGCGTATTATTTATTGAAAGGACGATATGTAGAAATCTCTAAAAAAGCCTTTAAAATCTCATTGTTGGTTGCGACAATTATTTCACTAACGCAACTAACCTCAGGGCACAGTTCTGCGGATGGTGTAGCCGTTAATCAACCAGCCAAATTAGCAGCTATGGAAGGTCATTATGATGAATCTTCAGCTGCTGATTTGTATTTATTTGGTTGGGTAGATGAGGAATCACAAAAAGTTACCGGATTAGGTATTCCTGGTGGTTTATCATTTTTGGTGCATCAAGATTTTGAAGAGCCCATACAAGGTTTAAATGCGTTTCCAAAAGATGAAATCCCAACACAAGTTAATGCAGTATTTCAGTTTTACCACATCATGATTTCTATTGGTATGTTTTTAATTGGATTAACCCTTTATGCATCTTACTTATGGTGGAGAGGAAAATTGTTCGATAAAAAATGGTTACTTAAAATATTTGCATTGTCGGTATTATTACCTCAAATAGCTAATCAAGTAGGTTGGTTTGCTGCCGAAATGGGCAGACAACCTTGGGTGGTTTATGGTCACTTAAAAACAAGTGACGCCTTTTCACAAGAAGTTTCCTCGAATCAAATATTATTCTCTTTAATCTTATTCTTAGTGGTATATGCAATATTGTTTTTACTGTTCCTCTATTCTTTGAATAAAAAGATAAAACATGGACCGTATAATGAAGCAGAAAACCCAGACGAATTTTTAAAATACACTTAATAGCAGTACTATGGAAACATTTTTAGGTATAGATTATCCAACATTATGGTATTTAGTTGTAGGGCTATTGTTTTCGGGTTATGCCATTTTAGAAGGTTTTGATTATGGTGCTGGTGCATGGCATTTATTTTTAAGAAAAGACTTAAGTAGGCGTATTGCCATTAATGCTATTGGTCCACTTTGGGATGCTAACCAAGTGTGGTTAATTATTGGAGGAGGAGCATTGTTTGCTGGTTTTCCAGTAATGTATGCTACCATGTTGTCGGCAATGTATATTCCATTTATGTTGTTTTTAATGCTATTGGTGTTGCGCTCTGCAGCGATAAAATTTAGAAGTGCAGAAGAAATGAAATGGTGGCGAAAAACCTGGGATATTATCTATTTTGTGTCCAATACCTTAATCGGATTTCTTCTTGGTGTTGTTTTGGGTAATGTGTTACAAGGCTTTGAGCTTCATGAAAACTTTGAATATAAAGGAGGTGTTTTCTTTTCGTTTTTAAATCCTTATGCATTAATGGTAGGATTAACCACTTTATCTATTTTTATGACACAAGGTGCGATTTTTCTACTATTAAAAACTGAAGGAAGACTGCACGACAGATTATCATTTTTACTTAAAAAAGGTATGATATTCTTTATTATAAGTTTTGCCATCACGTCATTATACACTTTAACATTTCTGCATGGAGTAACCGATAAATTTAAAGAACAACCTGTGTTTTTTGCTTTGCCCATTTTGGCGTTTTTAGCTGTAGCAAATGTGCCAAGGTTAGTCTCTAAGAAGAAATATTCGCATGCCTTAATATTTTCATCATTGATTATGGCATTTTTATTAATGTTGGTAGCATTTCAGTTATATCCAGTATTGTTACCTTCTACAATTAGTCCTGAGTATAATGTTACTATTTATAATGCAGCTTCTTCTCAGAAATCTTTAGGCATTATGTTAACCATTGTGCTAATCGGAGCTCCACTTTTGGCCGGATACTTTTTATTTTTATATAAAACATTTCACGGTAAAGTGAAATTAGACGATACCAGTTATTAAGGTATGAGCAATAACTGTTTTCATGAGGAGAGCACCTATTAAGGTGCTTTTTTTATGTAACAATTGTAACCATCTAGAAGTTGAATTGGCTTTAACTTTGATTCATATAGAAAAATATCATGTCAAAAATAGTTGTTTTAGGAGCCGGAATTTCAGGGCATGTAGCAGCGTCTCACTTAAGACGTAAGCTATCAAAAGAACATGAAGTTGTTGTAGTATCGCCTAACAGTAATTACCAATGGATACCATCTAATATTTGGGTTGGTATTGGTAGAATGAAATCTAAACAAGTACTTTTTCCTTTGTCACCTTTATACAAGAAAAAAGGAATTACATATAAACAGGCTAAGGCGGTAACATTTCATCCGGAAGGAGATGCAAAGGAGTCAAAACCTTATGTGCTGTCGGAGTATGTATTTGGTGATAAAAAAGGAACAACTGAGAAAATAACCTATGATTATTTAATCAATGCTACAGGCCCTAAACTAAATTTTGAAGCGACCGAAGGATTAATTCCAGGAGAAAATAAAGTGTATTCTGTTTGTACTTATGGTCATGCAGAGCATGCATGGGAAGGTTTAAACGGAGTTATTCAAAAACTAAAATCTGGGGAAAAAGCTAAAATTCTTATTGGTACTGGACACGGAAAAGCAACATGCCAAGGAGCAGCTTTTGAATACATTCTTAATGTAGAGCAAGAACTTAGACGCCATGATGTAAGAGATAATGCTGAAATTACATGGATATCTAATGAATATCATTTAGGCGATTTTGGTATGGACGGTATGCTAATGAGTTACCATGGCATGACCATGAAATCTAGTGAAATGGTAGAAATGATTTTTGAGGATAGAGACATAAAATGGATTTTAGGAGCAGGAGTTAATAAAATTGAAGATGGAATTGCACATTACGAAAATCTTGACGGTGAGTTTAAAACCGAAACCTATGATTTTGCAATGTTAATTCCAGCATTTTCTGGTCATGGTTTTAAAGCTTATGATAAAAATGATAATGACATCACAGAAAAGCTGTTCAAAGGCTTTATGATTGTGGATGCTGATTATTCTTCAAAACCATATGAAGAATGGACTGTACAAGATTGGCCAGAAACCTATCAAAATCCAAACTATAAAAACATTTTTGCACCAGGTATAGCGTTTGCACCTCCACATGCTATATCCAAACCAAGACAAAGCAAAAATGGTACAGCGATTTCTCCATCGCCACCTCGTACAGGTATGCCATCTGGTATTACTGCAAAATTAGTGGCAGATAACATTATTGATAGTATAAAATCTGGTAAAGAGTCACTGCACCACAAAGGTAGTTTAGGAAATATGGGAGCAGCTTGTATCGCTTCTGCAGGTTATGGAATGACACAAGGTAGTGGAGTAAGTATTACAACGTATCCGATTGTACCAGATTATAAGAAATATCCAAAAACACAAGGGCGACAATTAGGGAAAACCTTTGGAGAGATTGGCTTAGCAGGTCATTGGCTAAAATTAGCATTGCATTATGCCTTTATATACAAAGCAAAAATGCGTCCATTTTGGTGGTTGATTCCTGAATAAAAAATTAAAAATTATGACACAAAGAATTTCAAAATATCAGCGTTTTAAAATGATGAATCCTATTTTACAGTTTTTTAAATTCATCTATTTGAGTATTAAAATAATGATTGTTGTTGCAGGTGGACATGGTGGAACGCGAAAGGTCGACTAGTTTGGTTAACTAGTTTTTTTGGTTAGTGTTAAGGTGTCTTGTTCAGGCATCTTGATTAAAAGAGAGCTTTTAAAAAAGCTCTCTTTTTTGTGTAACATTAGTAGCATCTTAATTGTATTTTATTTCAGAACTTTAATTGTCAATTTTAAAATTAAAGTAAGATGAAAAAGTCATTAGCAACTCAGGTTACAATATTGATTGTATTGATGCTATCATTATCTTTTCTATGTGCATGTAGTAATGATAATGAAGATAATAATAGTGCAAACACTATAAACCAAACTCTAACTGAATCAGATAAAAATGCTTTGCTATTTATGTTAGAGGAAGAAAAGTTAGCAAGAGATACTTATATATTTCTAAATAACGAATGGTCTTTAAACCAGTTTGCTAATATTAAGAATAGTGAGCAAACGCACATGAATGCAGTTGAGAGTTTATTAATTCTATACGATATAGAATACAATATTTTGCCAATTGGTGAATTTGCAAATCAGGATCTTCAAAATTTTTATGATCAATTTATTTTAGATGGCTCTGTAAGCCAGATAAATGCACTTAAAATAGGAGCAACTATCGAAGATCTAGACATAGTTGATTTGCAAAATTATATTGAAGCTACAACCAATACAGAACTGATTTCAGTTTTTAATAGTCTGCGATGTGGTTCCAGAAATCACCTTAGAAGTTTTGTATTTGGTATTGAAAATTCTGGTAGTACTTATGAGCCTCAATTTTTAACTTCAGAGGAATATAATACTATTATTAACGGAAGCCATGAGCAATGTAATTAACCATTTGGTCTTATTTTAAATTGTTGGTTTTTAGGTTTTTCTGATTGATATCATTGTAGCAAGATTTTAATAACAATACATTTAACATGTTTAATTTAAATAAATAAAAAAATGAAAAATGCAATTTTAACAATAGTGTTAGTTGCGTTAAGTGCAACAACTATTTTGGCACAAGACAGAGACAGAGACCAAGTTAGGGATCAAGATCGTTTAATGTTGGTGGATGGTGATGTTTTACAAATTAGAGACCGAGATCAAGTACGTTTACAAGATCGAGTAACTCTAAATGATGGAACTGTATTAAATACAGATGGTACATATAAAACAAAAGAAAAGAAAAAATTAAAACTTCAAAACGGGCAATGTTTAGATATGAATGGTGTAATGTACCAAAATGAACACCAATACAGACAAATGGTACAAAAAGAGAATAAAGGTTTAACTAAAGAGCAAGTGCAAGAAAGAAATCAAAACAGATCTCATTACATGCTTGTTGATGGTGAAGTTATTCAAATTCAAAATCAATCTCAATTGAGATTACAAAATCAAATAAAGTTGGGTAATGGTACAGTTGTTAATCCAGATGGCTCTTATCAAACACAACAAAAAAAGCAATTGCGCTTACAAGAGGGAGA